>ERZ824480.1299-NODE-1299-length-23002-cov-7.986055_pt1 | contig 23002 bp, 15 predicted proteins | sample MGYA00519861_ERZ824480 | MGnify/ENA primary metagenome ERZ824480 (study PRJEB31778, sample SAMEA3449152) | human gut metagenome | biome: human gut; feature: human-associated habitat; material: faeces | place: United Kingdom | collected 2010/2012 ... | reverse complement strand
CCTTATCCTCCGAGCAGGCACGCATGGCCTTGCCCATCTTGCTCTTGTTGACGAACGTGGTGAGGCCGATCATGATGACGACGCAGGCCGCGATCGTAAGAAGAGACACATAGGAGACGGTCAGCTTGCCGCCGAACAGCTGCATCGAACCCTCAACCACCGGGGGATAGACACGCGCGGCTGCCTTCCAGATGAGAAGCGCGGAGTTCTGGAGGAAATAGCTCACGCCGATGGCGGTGATCAGGACCGCGAGGCTGGGCGCCGAGCGCAGGGGCTTATAGGCGAGCCGCTCAATGACGACGCCAAGCACCGTGCAGACGATGACGGCCAGCAGCACCGCCACGATGTTGGGCAGTCCCAGATAAAACATCGCGCAGAACGATACGTAGCCGCCGATCATGATGATGTCGCCGTGGGCAAAGTTCAGCATCTTGGCAATGCCGTAAACCATCGTATAGCCGAGGGCGATGATGGCGTACACACTGCCGAGGCTGATGCCGCTGATGAGATAGGATAAAAATTCCATTAGGATGGCACCTCTCTTTTCTCTTTCGGAATTATGGTTCGTCTGTGGCAGAAACAAGGGCAGAGGCGGGAAAACACCTGCCTTCGTTTCCGCCATAGAAACAGGGCATAGGCCGCCGGGAGCTTTCGCTCCCGGCAGCCCGCCTTTGAGAAAGGTCGCAGCTTTTTGCGCTTTCGGAATTTAGCCCTTGACGTACTGGCCGTCCTTGACGACGTAGGCGGTCGGGGCCTTGGAGACCTGACCCTCGGCGTTCCAGGACATGTCGGTACCGGTGAGGCCGGTGAACTTGAGGGAGGTGATGGCGGAAACGAGCGCGTCGCAGATCTCTTCATTGCTCATATCGGCGGTGCAGCCGGCCTGTTCGAGCGCGGCCTTGACGATGTACACACCGTCATAGGCGTCGGCGGCGAACTGGTTGGGCGTGGTGCCGTAAGCGGCGACGTAAGCGTCGACGAAGCTCTTGCTGGATTCAACGGTGGCGCAGAACGGGGTCATCAGCACGAGGCCCTCGGCGAGAGTGGTGTCAAAGCCGGGCATATCGAGGATGCCGTCCATGCCGTCCACACCGAAGAAGGTGGGGGCATAGCCCATGGCCTTGGCCTGCGCGAAGATCACGGAAGCGGGCTGATAGTAGATGGGGAGGAAGACGAGGTCGGCGCCGGCAGTCTGCGCGGCGGCGAGCTGGACGGAGAAGTCAGAGGAGGTATCGAGTGTAAAGGTGCCCTGATAGACGATGGAAAGGCCCTTGTCGCCCGCTTCCTTCACGAAAGCATCGCGGATGCCCTGAGAGTAGGCGTCGTCGTTGCGGTAGATGACGGCGATCTTGGCATCGGCGAAGTTCTCAGCCATGTAGTCGGCAGCGCCAACGCCCTGGTTGGGGTCGGTGAAGCAGACCTGGAAGACATTGTCCTTGCCCGCGGTCACGTCAGTGGAGGAGGCGGAGGGGGTCAGCATGAAGGTGCGGTCGGTGTAGCAGGCATCGGCAACGGCGATGGAAGCGCCGGTGGTCGTGGGGCCGACGAGGACCTGCATGCCATTGTCCATCATATTGTTGTAGGCGTTGACGGCCTTTTCACCGTCGCCCTCATCGTCCTGAGAGAGGAACTCAAACTTGATGGTGCTGTCGCTCGCGTTGATTTCATTGACGGCGAGCTCCACGCCCTGCTTGACGGCCATACCGTAGATCGCGTTGTCGCCGGTCAGCGGGCCGGAGGTGCCGAGCTTGAAGGTCTGGACCTCAGCGCTATCGGTGCCGTCGGTGTTGGGATCGGTGTTGGTGTCATCGCTCTTGGAGCCGCAGGCGGCCATCGAGAGCGTCATGGCCGCAGCCATGAGCATGCACATAAACTTCTTTTTCATCGTTTCAAATCTCCTTTGATTAAATAATGAACAGATTTATTATACAAAAAAGCGGGTCCGCCATTCCCGGCGGAACCGCTTTGCTGTATCGCGTTTTTTACTCGCTCAGCAATCGCGTTTCATCCCGGGAACGCCCATCAGGACGACCAGAAGTACCAGTACCAGCAGAGAAATGCCGATAATGCTAATCAGGCGGGAAATAATAATGGACGCCATAATAATGGCGCCCAGAGCGATGCAGTTGAAGCGGGAGGACTGAGAGGTGCAGGAGGAAGCGGCCTCTGCGCACATGGCAGAAGCGGCGGCGTTATTCTGATTTGCATAAGCAAAACGGAACATAGCATTAAATCCTTTCATGTATCCCTCATGTTTGATGGGCTTATTTTAGCCTCTAAAACGCCAGAAGTCAATACTGCATATTATCCAAAGAAAAAAGAGGGGAAATGGGGATAAGTATCCCATATTGACAATTTGGACAACTTTCGCGCCCCGGGCGCGGGAGGAAAACAGCCCGCGAGGGCTGTTTCTTTTTGCGCCCGTAGGGCGCAGGGGGGGTGCAGCGCGGCAGCGCTGCTTCTGGCCCCACACCGTGTGGGGACGCGGGAAAGGGGGATATTCTCTTTCTCGAAAGAGAATATCCCCCTTACACCCCCAAGAGAAAGGACGAGGGGAGAGCCCCTCGTCCCCCGACATTGGCAGTTTGTAGCGCGAATAACTGCACGCGCTGCGCAGTGTGGGTGCGGTGTACATGGCTTCGCCATGAATCTTCTGCAAATCGTTACGTCTTGCAACCGCGCCTTACTATCGTGAGGCGCGTGTGACGTTTGTCTGGCGGCAGACTGCCTGCCGAATGCGGCATTGCTGCGCTCGCCGCATTGATGGGTGCACCGGTAGACGGTGATTAGGCCGCACTGCCACAAGACTGGCAGAGCGGCAGCGGATAGTAGGAGCAAGTCAAATCGTGTAGCAGAACTAAACGCGGCAACGCCGCGCTATGGGCAGTGCAATCGGCAAGCATCGCACTTCTTCGAGCTGCTCGCTCGCAATGAGAATCCCTTTCTCTTGGGGGTCAAAGGGGGATATTCTCTTTCCGTGGAAAGAGAATATCCCCCTTAATCGCGTCCCTGTACGGTGCAGGGATCAATGTGCAGCGCCTACGGCGCTGCCTCCCCCGCGGCACAAGTGCCGCGAAGCGCTTCGCACCGGTGCGAAACCGATAGTACCTTTTATATATAAAAGGTAACCATCACGTTTTAGCACTTGCTGTGGACGAGTGCTAAAAATTAACGGAACGGTAACAAATAGCAGGAATTTCCTGCTATACTTAGGTTCAAATACAATTCAGAGAGGGATGCTTTTATGGCTAAAAAACAGTTTAAAGCAGAATCGAAGCGTTTGCTCGATCTGATGATCAACTCGATTTACACGCACAAGGAGATCTTCCTGCGCGAGATCATTTCCAACGCCAGCGACGCTATCGATAAGCTCTGTTACGTCGCGCTGACGGACGACAAGGTCGGCATGAACCGCAGCGATTTTGCCATCACGGTGTCGCTCGACAAGGAGAACCGCACGTTGACGGTCTCGGATAACGGCATCGGCATGAGCCGCGAAGAGCTTGAAAACAACCTCGGCGTCATCGCGTCGTCTGGCTCCTACAAGTTCCGCCAGGAGACCGAGGAAAAGGACAAGAAGGACGCCGATATCGACATCATTGGCCAGTTCGGCGTGGGCTTCTACTCCGCGTTCATGGTCGCGGACAGCATCACCGTCCGCACGAAGAAATACGGCGAGGAGCAGGCCTATGAGTGGCAGTCCTCCGGCGCGGACGGCTACACGATCACCGAGTGCGACAAGGAAGCCGTCGGCACCGACGTCATCATGCACATCAAGCCCGACACGGACGAGGAGAAGTACAGCGAGTACTTGGAGTCCTACCGCCTGCACGCGCTCGTGAAGAAGTACTCCGACTACATCCGCTACCCCATCCGCATGCTGCTGCCCGAGCAGAAGGTCAAAGAGGGCAGCGACCCGGAGAAGCCCGAGTACGAGACCGTCGAGGAGATGAAGACCGTCAACTCCATGGTGCCGCTCTGGCAGCGCAAGAAGAGCGACGTCACGGACGAAGAGTACAACAAGTTCTACTCCGAGCTGACACATGAATTCGACAAGCCCCAGCGCACGATCACCGTCTCGGCCGAGGGCAGCGTGACCTATAAGGCACTGCTGTTCGTGCCGTCTTCGCGCCCGTTCAACTTCTACACGGAAGGATATGAAAAGGGATTGCAGCTCTACTCTGCGGGCGTTCTCATCATGGACAAGTGCGACTCGCTGCTGCCCGACTATCTGCGCTTTGTGCGCGGCGTGGTCGATTCGCCGGATCTGAGCCTGAACATCTCCCGCGAGCTTTTACAGCACGACCGCCAGCTCAAGGTCATCGGCCAGAACCTCGAAAAGAAGGTCCGCGCCGACCTTGAAAAGTTCCTTAAGGAAGACCGCGAGGGCTACGAGAAATTCTACGAAAACTTCGGCCGTCAGATCGGTTACGGCATCGTGAGCGACGGCGGCGAGAGCCGCAAGGACTCGCTCAAGGACCTGATGATGTTCTATTCTTCCACGCAGAAGAAGCTCACGACGCTCAAAGAGTACGTCGAGCGCATGAAGGAAGACCAAAAGTGCATCTACTACGCCGCGGGCGAGAGCATCGCCGCCGTGGACAAGCTGCCGCAGACCGAGCTTTTGAAGGACAAGGACTACGAGGTCCTATACCTGACCGGCGAGACGGACGAGTTCGTTTTGCAGGCGCTGATGAACTACGACGAAAAGCCGTTCCGCTCCATCGTGGACGGTGACCTTGAGCTCGGTGACGAGGATGAGCAAAAGGACGACAGCGAAAGCGCCGAGCTCATGCAGTTCGTCAAGGAGACGCTCGGCGACAAGATCAAGGAGGCCAAGGTCTCGCACCGCCTGAAGACCCATCCCGTCTGCCTGACGGCGGGCGAGGGCTTCAGCTTCGAGATGGAGAAGTACTTCAAGAACTTCCAGATGCCCGAGCCCATCAAGGCCGAGCGCATCCTCGAGCTGAACGTCGATCATCCGGCGGTCAAGGCGATGGCCGCCGCGATGGCAACGGACCGCGACAAGGCGGCGCTGTATGCCAAAATCCTCTACGATCAGGCAAACCTCATCGCGGGCCTGCCGCTCGAAGATCCCAGCGCGTACACCGACATGGTTGCGCAGCTGATGCAGTAAGTCAATATGAGCCTAAAGGGCGCGGAGGAATTCTCCGCGCCCTTTTTCACGTTTTTCATTCCTGCTGCCTATACTGGCATACAGGCGCTTTTCCGCCTGACAAACCGTAAAGGCGATGAACGGATATGCTTCGACCACTGATGCTGGCTCTGCTCGGCACGTCTTTCACGTTTCTGATGACGGCGCTGGGCGCCGCGACGGTGTTCTTTTTTGCCCGCAAGGTGTGTGAGCGCGCGCAGGGCGCGCTGTTGGGCTTTGCCGCAGGCGTGATGATGGCGGCGAGCGTGTGGAGCCTCATTCTGCCCGCCATCGAACAGACGGAGGCAGAGGGCCGCCTGCCGCCGTTTCTGCCCGCCGCGGCGGGCATTGTGCTCGGCGCGCTGACGCTCTTCCTGCTCGACGAGCTCGTGCGGCGGCGCGGCGGGGGAGAGGTGCACAGCGATTTCCTGCTCCTCTCGGCCATCACGCTGCACAACATCCCAGAGGGCATGGCCGTCGGCCTCGCGTTCGCGCTCGCGGCGGACGGGGAGAGCCTTGCCGGCGCATTCGCGCTGGCGCTTGGCATCGGCGTGCAGAACTTTCCAGAGGGCGCGGCGGTGGCGCTGCCGGTGTACCAGGCGGGCAAGTCGAAACGGCGCGCCTTCTGGACCGGCGTGCTCTCCGGCGCGGTGGAGCCGCTGTTCGGCGTGCTCGTCGTGCTTGCGGCGGCGGGAGTGCACGCGCTGATGCCGTGGTTACTCAGCTTTGCCGCCGGGGCGATGCTCTACGTCGTGGCGGAGGAGCTTCTTCCGCGCGCGGGCGGACGGCGGGGGACGTGCGGCTTCCTCGTGGGCTTCCTTCTGATGATGATACTGGACGTCGCGCTGGGGTAAGCGCGAAAAATCCGGCATAGAATGACGCGAGGTGATCGACCATGCACATTCATGTTGTAAAGCGCGGCGACACGCTTTCTTCCATCGCCGCGATGCACGACGCCCTGCCCGCGTTCGTCGCGGCGGACAACGGCCTTGCGCTGAGTACGCCGCTTGTGATCGGCCAGGCGCTCGTCGTGCGGACGCCGAAGACACTGCACACCGTGCGCGCGGGGGAGACGCTTTCGTCCATCGCGCGGGACTATGATTTGAGCGTCAGGACGCTCCTGCGGCGGAACTTTTTCCTCCACGGACGCGAGCTTCTGCGCGAGGGCGACGTGCTTGCCATCGACTACGCAGACGAAGCGCCGCTCGGTACGCTCGGCGTGAACGCCTACGCCTACCCCTACATCGGCGGCGAGCTGCTCGACTCGGTCCTGCCGTACCTGCCGTATCTGACGCCGTTCACCTACGGCATCACGCCCGCGGGAGTCCTTGTGCCGCTCGACGACGCGCGCCTGCTCGAACGTGCGGCGCGCTATGGCGCAAAATCGCTCATGCACCTCTCGACGCTGACGCCGGAGGGAAATTTTTCGAGCGAAAACGCCGCGGCGCTCCTGCAAAACGACCGCGCGCAGAGCGCGCTCCTTGCCGAGATTTTGCAGACGATGGCGAAAAAGGGATACTACGGCCTCGACGTCGACTTCGAGTACGTCCCGCCGGAGCTGCGCGAGGACTACGCCGCGTTCGTCTGCCGTCTGCGCGAGGCGCTGAACGCGGAGGGAAAGCCCGTCGTCGCCGCGCTCGCGCCGAAGACGAGCGCGCAGCAGCGCGGCCTATTGTACGAGGCGCACGACTACGCGCTGCTATCAAAAGCCGCGAACGCCGTGTTCCTGATGACCTACGAATGGGGCTATGTCTACGGCGAGCCGCAGGCCATCGCGCCGCTGCCGCAGGTGCGCGCGGTGCTCGATTACGCGCTCTCGGTCACGGCGGGGGAGAACATCTTCCTCGGCGCGCCGCTGTACGCCTACGACTGGCCGCTGCCCTACGAAAAAGGCCGCACGCGGGCCGAGACGTTCTCGTCGCAAGCGGCCGTCGCGCGGGCGCGGCTGGTGGGGGCGGAGATCGAGTTTGATGAAACCGCGCAAGCGCCTTACTACCACTATTTCGACAAAATGCGGCGCGAACACGTCGTCTGGTTCGAGGACGCGCGCTCGCTGCGCGCGAAGATCGCCCTCGCGGCGGAAAAGGGCTTGCAGGGCATCGGCTTCTGGCAGGCAGGGCGGGAGCTCACACAGGCGTGGCCGCTGCTCGACGCGCTGGTCACGCTCGAAACCCTCTAAAAAATGCAAAAAACCGCCCAACGGGCGGCAAAGATTGACAAAATGCGGCAAAAACCGTAAAATAAAAGTAGGCGCTGTTGTAAACGGCGGTTAGCCACTCCCTTGCGAAAGGGGGTGATGCGGATGGGAAGAGGAAATGCTCTGCGTTTTCTTCTGTGTCTCGTCATTGTCCTCGTGGTAATGACCTACATAGCCCCAAAAGCGTGTTAACCGCCCGGCGGCCACCGAGCGGTTAACATAGTATTGTTTTAACCAGCTTTGAGGGCTAACCGTCATGACAACAGCGCCCTTTTCTATCTCCATTATACCCCGCTTTCCCGCGTTGTCAAGGCGGAAAAATTTTCCTCCGTTGCACCGGTTCGTCCCAAAAACCGCTTTACAGCTTTATAGCTGTAAACGGTCCGCGCAAATGCGCGGGCTGCACAAAATGAGGAGGAAAAACATGTACAACAACACCTATGAACGACCCCGGACCCAGATCGAAAAATGCGAGCACTTAGCGCGGATGAAATTCGAAAACCCGATCGAAAAGGCGCAGCGCGAGGCTGACGAGCGCAAATACCGCTTCTCGAGCATCGATGAGGCGCTTGGTGTGCTGTCCGTCATGCGCGGACGCTGAAAGGGGGCGGGACGATGGATAAGACCGCAAACTACAACCTCCCGCAATGGGTCGGGACCGACCCGATCCGAATGAAGCCGTTCAACGACGCGTTCGACGGAATTGACGCGGCGCTCAAGGCCAACGCCGACGCGGCGCAGGCGCTGCAAAGCGGCAAGGCCGACGCGCAGACCGTGTCGGCGCTCGCCAAAAACCTCGGCGCGGCGGGGCACAACTGCCGCGTGGCGTTCGGCTCGTACGTCGGCGACGGCAACGTCGGCCAGGCCGCGCCCACCACGCTCGCAAGCCCGTTTTATCCGGTGCTCGTGCTGGTGCAGCGCGTCATTTCCGGCAACAACAGCATCGCCAACCCCAGCGTTTTTGTCCGCCCGAACGACAAGGGCACCAACGCCGCGGACAAGTCCACCATGGACTCGCTGCTCTACCTCACGTGGGCGGACGATTCCGTCTCGTGGTATTCCTACAACACCGGCGGCGCGTACGCCCAGCTGAACACCTACGGCACGACGTATCTGTATATCATCCTCGGCTACGACAAAGCGACGGAGGACGCGGAATAAGGGAATATGGCAAAAAACACCCCCGAGGCGAAAGCCTCGGGGGTGTTTTTAACTGATTTTGCTCAGCTTTGACTTACTCGGCTGAATTACAGACCCTCAACGATCTCAATCCAAGCGGCATAGTGCTCGCCACTATCGAGCGTGATCAAAGTGCAGATCCAGTACTCGTTGTTAATCTCGGTTGCAGCAACCTTATCGGTAGCAATCTGAGGAGCACCGTCAACCGTGGCAATGTTGCCGTCCTTATCCAGGACAACAAGCTCAACCTTCTTCACGTTATCACCCTGGTAGGAGATATCGCTGGCGGTGAAATAAGTGCTGTTGAGATCAGTGGACAGAGTCACCTGATACATGGGGTGCTGGGAAACGTCATTGCCGTTAGCGGTAACGTCAACACCCTTGACCTTGGTGATTGCAGCGGCGACAGTCGCCTTGGGAGCCAGAGTGACAGTGTAGACGTTGGTCTTGGTGCCATCCTCGGAAACGACCGTAACGGTAGCGCTGTGGTCATTGTCGAAGCTGTTCGCACCATTGGCGATGGTGACAACCGCGTTGTCATCGGCAGCCTTGGCGGTAACCTTGGCAGCAGCGCCGAGGTCACCAGTCACAGTAGCGGAGAACGGGGTAGCAGTCTGCTCGAACTTAACAGTCTTATCGTTGACATAGACGGTAGCGTCAGCAGAATCGCCGAGCTTGTTGCCGAGGTAGATCACAGTCGCGAAGCCCTCGTACTTGGTATCCTTGGAGACAGCCCAAACGCCGTAGTCCTCAAGGACAGCCTTGGTGATAGAGGTGACCTCATCGCCATCCCAGGTGATGATCTTGGCATCGTCAAGGTCGATGACGTTCAGAGCGGAGCTATCCAGCGTGCTCATGGAACGCAGGACGTTGGCGCTCAGGGTGTACTCGGTGATGTAGTCAGCCTTTTTGGTGTTCTTGGTCCAAGTATCAACGTCGGTCTTCTCGGTAACGAGGACGACCTTTGCAGCGTCGGTCAGGACACCGTAGGTGCTGTTGATGAGGCTCTTGCTCCAGCCACCATCCTTGACTTCGAAGAGCTTGCCTTCGCCAGCAGCCAGCTTCTCGCCGACTTCCTTAGCAACCTCAATGGCCTTGAGCTCGCCGTCAACATAAGCATTGACGTAGTAAGCCTTGTCGGCGCTGTCGTACCAGTAGTTGCTCTTGCTGGCCTCGGGCATGAAGATGTAGGTGCCGAAAGCGGACTCGTTAGTCGCATTCTTGATGTAGACGCGGGTGACATAGTCGTTGTCGCTCACGGTGAAGTAAGCCTCAACGCTGTTCTCAGCGTAGTCAGGCAGGGTCTTGAGCGTGTAGGTGTTGTAGACGTACTCATCCTTGTCATTCAGCTCGCGGACGATGAACTGAGTGTTGCTGGTCAGAGCGTACTTGGTGGTCGTAGCACCGCTCTTAACGTTCATAACAGTGGACTCAGCCTTGATGGTGACGTTCTCAGCATACTCGATGTAGGTATCATCGAGCTTGGTTTCCTTACCAACAGTCTTGGTGGAGATACCCTGCAGGTTCACGCCGCCGTCCTTGTTGGTCTCAACCATGAACAGAGCCATGCCTTCGTAGTCTTCGTTGTACTTATCGGAGGTGGAGACATAGGCAACCTTCTTGCCGTCAACGATTGCAACGTCAGAAGCGGTATCGCCCTGTTCGGTAGTGGCATTGTCCTTATTCACATCGAAGTTACCGGAGAAGCCCTTCGCATTGGTCAGACCATCGATGGAAGCGATCTCAACGGATTCCTCAGTGCCGTCCATGTAGACGAGCGTGCCCTGAGCGTGAGCGCCCTTACCGGAGACCCACTCGATGTCCTTCAGAACAGCATAGTTGGTGTTGTCGATAGCAGAGCTGCCGATCACATTACCAAACTGATCGAGGAACCAGGTGTACTTGACGGAACCGTCCTTGCCGGCGTCGTTCAGATAGAAGCGGTAAGCGTCATCGTAGTCCTTGCCTTCGATGGTGTGCATGTCGGCCTTGTAGTAGATCTTGCTCTGGACGCCCTCGAAGGACTCAGCCTTGGCAACGATCTCGACGAGGTCGGACGTTTGTGCAGCCTTGTTGGTGGTACGGATGATGCTGACATCCTTAGCATCGTTCACGTTGACGAGAACCCAGTCTTCCTCAGCGTAGTCGTTGCCCTTGACATAGAGGGTAGTGGCCTTGCCGTCGTCGGTCTTGTAAACGTCGAGCGCAAGGTAAGCATCACGGGTGGTGTGATCCTTGCTGTCGACCTTCTTCTCGACAACCTCGTTGACATAAGCCAGATAGGTGTCGATCACGACCATGCGATAGTCGCCGTCCTTGTTCTCGTAGAACTCGATCTGCTGGCCCTGAGCACCGAGCTTAGCCTTGGTCTCAGTAGCGGTCAGGGTGTCAGTGCCCTTCTTCACGCCGTTGGTGTAGATTTCAACAACGTCAGCGGACTTCTTGATGCCGAGAGCAGCGCAGATGTCGCACTCAGTAGTGGCAACATTGAAGGAAGCATCGGGCTTGTCAACGACGGTGGTGGACTTATCACCGACGTTGTACTCCCAAGTGGTGGCCGGACGGCCCCAATCGTCGGAGTCAGCCTTGTCGTCAAGCTCAAAGTTCTTGTGACCGAGGGTCTCGTTGTCCTTGAAGAGCTTGCCGTTGTCGTCCTTGCCGTTGAAGCTGACGGTCTGATAACCGAAAGCGGCGGTGTAGGTGACCATGGGAGCCTTGGCGATGGCGCGGAACAGCAGCTCCGCGACGAGCTCACGGGTGGCAGGAGCGTTGAGGTCAACGCCCTTGACGTTGTCGAGAACGTGAGCCTGCTGCGCGGTCTGCGCAACATGCAGGGCCCAGTCAGCACCGGAGAACTCACCGTTCTTGTCGTAGCCGATGGCACGCAGGATCATGGCGAGGACTTCGTAACCAGTGACCTTGCCGGAGGGCTGGAAGGTACCGTTGGGGTAGCCCTTGACGAGCTCAGCGTTGGCGCAGTAGCCGATGTAGCCAGCGGCCCAACCGGCGCCGGTCATGTCGCTGAACTTGTTGTAGGTGGCGTACAGGGAAGCCTTAGCATCCTTGACGTCCTGAGTGTAGACGCGATAGACGATCGCGGCCACCTCAGCGCGGGTGATGTCGCCCTGGGGCTGGAAGGAACCGTCCTCGTAGCCCTTGAACACACCCATGCCGTTCAGGACGGCGACGGCTTCTTCGTAGGTGTCAGAAACCTTATCGGCATCCTTGAAAGCGGCGTTGGCGCTGACGGCCAGAGACAGAGTCATGACCAGAGCCAGCACCATTGCGAGTAACTTTTTCATAGATGTTACTCTCCTTTCATAAATTTCCATCCCCTTGGAGCCGAACACCCGCCGTCTCTCCCGCTTTCCCGTGGTTGCTGCCAAAATTTTAAAATCCTCAAATTATTGCAAAAACAATTGAAAATAAGAAAAATTCAGCAGAATCAACGCAAAATCGTTCAATTCGGTGGATATCGCATCCCCTTAGCGGCGCGGAAAAAGCCCGCCGCGCAAGGGCTTGCGGACGCGGCGGGTAGCGGTTTGGTAGCGATTTGCCGAAATTTGGGTTTTGGCGGGGCGAAAAAAGGCTGATTTTGCAAGGGTTTGCGGGCGCGAAAGGTCGGGTAGCGGTTTGGTAGCGGTCCGCAGCTACCACGATTTTAGCACTCTCAGCGCAAGAGTGCTAAAGTTAAAGATTTGTTCATCAAAAGATGTATTTTTGTTCACAGGGCGTGCCTATACTCATAATTGTTCCGAGGGGAACGAAAGAAATGTAAACCACGCGGGCTGCAAGAGCGGCTCGCCCGAATAGATTTGGAGGCTTTGTATTATGTTTGAACTGAGACCTTTTGAACGCAGAAACAACCACGTTGCGGCTTACGATCCCTGGGATCAGATGGAGCGCGCATTCTTCGGCGACGGCTCGTGGGGCCGCGGGCTGAGCGAGTTTAAGACCGATATTCAGGACAAGGGCGACAGCTACCTGCTGGAAGCCGATCTGCCGGGCTTCAAGAAGGAGGACATCCACGTCGATGTGGACGGCGACACGATGACCATTCGCGCCGAGCGCCACAGCGAGCACGAGGATCAGGACAAGAAGGGCAATTACGTCCGCTGCGAGCGCAGCTACGGCAGCTACCAGCGCGCGTTCGACATCAGCGGCGTCGAGGTCGCGGACATCTCCGCGCAGTACAATGACGGCGTGCTCAAGCTGAACATGCCGAAGAAGAGCGCGGTGGTGAACGCGAAGCAGATCGAGATTCAGTAAAGAACTTCAAAAAAGGCGGCGAAAGCCGCCTTTTTTGATTTTGGATTGCACGCCGCGGCAGCGCACGCGCCGTAGGCGCGCACGTTTGCGGCGTGAGAGGTGTTTTTTTGTCACGCACACGCCCCAGGGCGGCTTCTCTTGCCGCTTTGCGGCAATTCACCTTCTGCCGCGACAAAAAACGATCAAGATCATTGCGCGCCTGCGGGCGCGCAATTTTTTTGGGTTGTACGGGGTTGTGCAAAAAATATTGGCGAAAGTCCGCTCTTATGAGCGGGCTTTTTCTTTTTTTCGGCGAGCCGCGGCTGGAAAAGGGAAATTTCGCTCCCCGCGCGGCGGCGCGGAACATTATTTCTTGCCGCCTGACCGCTGCGCGGGTCTAAAATCACAAAAAGCGGCTTAGGCCGCTTTTTTCATATCTGTGCTTATATATTATATGTATGTGGTGGCGGATAATGGCGAAAGCGGGGGTTTTATGTCAAGCTGTAACAGAAGCGGCGGTTTGTTACAAGTGTGTTACAGATGGGGCGAAAGCGTTGACTTGAAATTTTGGGTGTGGTAAGGTGACAGTGCAGAAAGGGTGGGGAACGGTGCGTTCCCGACTTAGTTACGGGATCGGCATGCCACGGTAAGTAAGCCGAGAAACGCCGAAACTTGCTCCTTTCTGACAAACGAACCATCTTTAAGGGGATGCGATAGCAACTAAAATCGCGCGTTTTTCTGCAAAACGGTCAAAAATGCAAGAAAATCGAAATGTTTTGCAACTTTTTCGGTCAACTTTCATTTTCGCCCGCGCGCAGCAAACCGCCCGGTTTTCGCTGCCGGAGCGCTCCAAGAGGATGGAAATTTATGAAAGGAGAGTAACATCTATGAAAAAGTTACTCGCAATGGTGCTGGCTCTGGTCATGACTCTGTCTCTGGCCGTCAGCGCCAACGCCGCTTTCAAGGATGCCGATAAGGTTTCTGCGGATTATTCCGAAGCCGTCGCCGTCCTGAACGGCATGGGTGTGTTCAAGGGTTATGAGGACGGTTCCTTCCAGCCCCAGGGCAACATCACCCGCGCTGAGGTGGCCGCGATCGTGTATCGCGTGTACACCGCTGACGTCAAGGATGCCAAGGCTTCCATGTACGCCACCTACAACAAGTTCAGCGACATGGCTGGCGCCGGTTGGGCTCAGGGCTACATCGGCTACTGCGCCAACGCTGCGCTCGTCAAGGGTTATCCCAACGGCACCTTCCAGCCCTCCGGCAAGGTCACGGGCTATGAGGTCCTCGCGATGATCCTGCGTGCCATCGGCTACGACCAGAACAACGAGTTCACCGGCGCTGACTGGGCTCTGCATGTTGCGCAGACCGCGCAGCAGGCTGGCGTTCTGAAGAACGTCAAGGGTGTTGACCTCAACGCTCCCGCCACCCGTGAGCTCGTTGCCGAGCTGCTGTTCCGCGCCATCGCCGATGCCCCGATGGTCACCTACACCGCCGCTTTCGGTTATCAGACCGTGAGCTTCAACGGCAAGAAGGACAGCAACAAGACCTTCTCCGAGAACGACACCCTCGGCTACAAGAGCTTCAAGCTCAAGTCCGCGAAGGAGGCCGATGAGTTTGGCCGTCCCACCATCAAGTGGACCTATGATGTCGGCGACAAGTCCACCACCGTTGAGGTCGAGGCTCTCGCCACCTACACCGAGGCCGCCAAGAACTGCGACATCTATGCTGACTCCGGCCTGAAGAAGAGCACCAAGCTCGACGTCTACACCAACAGCAAGACCAGCGATGGCACCTACACTGTTGCTGACAACAAGGACGATTCCAAGCAGGCCGATCAGGGCCGTCTGACCCTCGTCTATGAGGATCGTCTCGTCAACATCGACACCTACCTCGCTGAGGTCACCAAGTTCGTTGCTGAGAAGACCGACTCCAAGGGTCACACCACTTCCGCTTACGCTATCGTTGACAAGGATGTCCACGGTTACGAAGGCAAGCTCGACACCAAGTTCGAGACTGAGGACGAGTTCAAGGCTGACGATATGGTTCTGGTCACCATCGCCAACGGCGAGATCCAGTCCATGGTCAAGGCTGAGTCCAAGAACGCTGTTCTGACCGACGTTTCCGGCAACAGCAAGAGCATCAGCGACATCCAGAAGATCAAGGGCCTCGATAAGGCTGACGCTACTGTCAACTGCACTGCTACGTTCGCTCCCAAGACCATGACTCTGGGCAAGACCTACAACTTCTACTTTGACACCTATGGCAATGTCATCGGCGTTGATGAACTCGCCAGCAACTATGCTGTCCTCGATACCCTGTACATGGAGCACAGCAAGGGTGTTGACACCGCTTACGGCGATCTGTACTTCTTCGATGCCGACAGCAAGACTGACGCTACCATCAACAAAGTTGAGGGTGATGATGTTGCTGATTTCGAAGTCTCTGCTTCCAAGAACAAAGACTATTACTACACCGTCTATGCTTACAGCATCGATAAGGACGGCGCTTACACGCTCGATGATTCCAAGTTCAGCGATGCTTATTTTGCCTCCTACAATAGCGGTGACAAGTACCTGACTGTTAATGCTACCAGCAGCAGTGCAGATACCCGTCTCCAGCTCAGCAAGGATACCAAGATCCTGCTTCAGACCAAGGAATCCCCGAAGGGCACTTTCACCGCCTACACCGGCTACGAAAAGCTGCCCAGCTTCAAGGGCTATGACGTTCAGTATACGACCGTCAATGGCTACGTTGACATGATCTATGTCTACGCATACGAAGTCACCACCCGTACCGTGTTCATCTATGACACCACGGACTACACCTCCCACTGGAATGACGGCAAGCCCTATGCCACCTTCAAGGCCTATGAGCTGGTGGATGGCAAGCTGACCGACACCACCATCGACCTCTACTATGCAGAGGGTCAGGGCACTGCCAGCCACGGTGTTGATAAGATTGGCCTGTATAAGGTCACCATGGATTCCGACTACGTCTGGACCGCGATTGCCAAGTACAACGCTTATACCATCGACCAGCTTACCACGGATGGTAAGCGCGTTAAGGTGAACAACACTTGGTTCGATCTTGACGACGCTCTGGTTGCCAAGTACGAAGGCACCATTACCAAGGGCAAGATTGATGAAGAGTGGACTGCCAAGGATCTGGCTGAAAAGAGCCTTATCTTCGTCCAGTACGACGACAGCAAGGTCGGTGACACGCACGATGCACTTGTTGTTTACGATCTTCTCATCAAGGCTCTCGTGAACGACGAAGAACTCGGCGAGTACTATGGCCATCAGTTTGCTACCATTAAGGTCGATCTCAAGGAGTACGAGGAAATTTCCGCGGCTACCATGGAGAAGCACAACCTCGATGGTACTGTTGGTTCCACTGACTTGATGTCTGGTGTTAAGTACTTCGACAAGGACGGTAAGGAAGTTACCATGGACGCCACCAAGGGCACCAAGGTCGCTTATGCCGAGATTAGCTACTCTGGCGTTGTTACCGGTGATATCACTTATATCACCGCAAATCAGGCTGCCTATGCCAACGCTTCCTTAAAGGTCGGCTCCTACAACTTCGAGGCTGCTAACCAGTCTGCTACCGTTGCTGCCGACTCCATCACCGTCAAGACCAACGCTCAGACTGTCACCGTCGCTAACCTCAAGGAACTGCTGAAGCAGGCCAAGGCAAACGACAACCAGACCATCGAGGTCTACAACACCAACGCTGTTGAGACCGCTTCCGGCGAGGTTGCCAGCGATATGTATGTCATCGTCACCGCTTGGGATGGCAAGACCACTGCCAAGTATGTGATCACTGTTGACAACACTGCTGTCTAATCTCTGATTAGTCAAAAAAGAAGACCCCCTCGGGGGTCTTCTTTTTTTGCTCATTTTCACGCTTTCAATCCATACAGCACACAGCTTGCGCCTTTCAAACCCGTAAACTTGAAGGTCATGCTCTGCATGGTGTTCCAGCTTGCGCTGCCGTTCAAAATCGCGCCGCTGAGACCTTGAAAGCTGTCGTTTCGGTTCTGCGTCGGCGTGTGGTAGCCTGCCGCCACACCATACATCGCCGGAAAAATCCACGCAACGGTCGCCGCGTGGCCGCCCATCGCATCGGCCAGCAGTCCGATGCTCTTGCTGTCGCACAGCAGTTCCACCCTGCCCTTGTCGCTCACGCCCGTGCCCGCCGCGTCCACCGTCGCAAACACCAAAAACGCGCGGTAGTCCGCCATGTTCAGCGCCGACAGGTCGTAGACGATGCTGCCGTTCGCCGCCGTCGTCGTGCGCACATCGCCGAGCGCCACGAGCTTGATCTCCTGCTCCACCGCCACGATTTGTTCCTGCACCGCCGTGATCTGCGTGCCCACGCTCTCCGCGCTCGCCGCCGCGTTGGCCTTGTCGGCGTTTTTCTTCATCTGCGCGTCGATCTTGCCGAACGCGTCGTTGAAGTCATCCATCTTGATTTGATCCGCCTTGACCCATTGCGGAAGTTTGTAATTTGTTGTCGTCTCCATGCTCTTTCCCCCAAATTTTCATAATGTTGGAAAAGGCACCTCACACCCCCTTGAAAATGGGGGGACACTGCTTCATGATTTGCCTTTTCATGATACGCCGTATCATGAAGCAGCGTTGCACACAACGGCGCAAAAAGTTGTACTGTTTCCGATATTAGAATTCGCGATACCACAAATTGCCGCGTTTTGTGCAACGATCGCCGTTGTGCGCGGGAACTTTTTCGGCTATCATGCGTCTATAGAAGTATCCGAAAGAAACGAGGACTGACCGATGAAAAAGCTCCTTTCCCTCCTGCTCCCCCTCGCGCTGGCCCTTTCGCTGACCGCCTGCGGCGAAAAAAGCGCAGACGAGGCCGCGCGCCAAACCCCGCCAACACTGACGGTGACAAGTGCCAACGCTTGCAGCGTCACCCTCAAAAGCAGCAGCTACGACTGGACCTACACCCAGGGCCTACAGAGCATGACCGTCATTGCCTGCGGCGCGCACCCGCTGGACGAAACCTCCCGCGACATCACGCCTGTACTGGAAATGCCCTTTGCAGTTTCAGCCGCCTATTTCTACACCGTAACGCTCGATTTTGGCGATAATTCGGCCGATTCCGTCAGTCTCCGCTGTTGGCCGTCCGACGCTTGGGGCACCACCGGCATGCCGTCCGAGACCGTGACCGCCCAGCGGCAGGATAACGGCACATTCCGCGCAGAACTGCCGCAAAGCGACGGCATTTTCGCCGTCGACGCCCTCTGGGACACCAGCAGCGCGACCTACACCTTCTGCACGCAGGCGGAGGGGAGCGAAGAGCTCCACACGGGCGCGGTGCTCAGCATCGGCGAGAGCGAAGACATCCGCAAGATCGACATCTCGTGGCGCAGCGGCAGCGTGAACATCTATACCGCCGAGCAGAGCGCGCAGATCAGCGTGAAGGAGGAATCCACCGCACCGCTCGCCGAGAGCGAGAAGATGGTCTGCGCGATCGACGGCGACACGCTGCGCATCCACTTCCTCGGCGACGCTTACCGCGGCAGCTACGACGGGGAAAAGTACCTCGATGTAGGACTTCCGAGGGAACTGGTCAGCGCCGGTCACTTTGAGGAGATAAAAGTCGAAACAACGGACGCCTACACCATCGTGGGCGCGGACGTTTCCGGCAGGATCAAGCTTTCGACCGTCGGCGGCGACGCGCGCGTGATGGGTGCAACCTGCCCCACGGTCGAGATCGAGACGGTGAACGGCAGCGTGGGCGTGGTGGACGGCACATGGGGGAAAATCGAGCTCTCGACCGTCTCCGGCGCGATCGAGCTGGCGGGCGATGCGGAGAGCGCCGAGATCGAAACCGCGAGCGGCAAGGTGGATATCGCCGGCGCGCTCGGCGCGCTGGACTTCGAAAGCGTCAGCGGTGACCTGATTTTGGCTACCGAGCGTGCGCTGCGCCTTGATGCCGAAACGGAGAGCGGCAGCATCTATCTGACCCTTCCCGCGCAGGACGGGTTTACTCTCGACTATGAAACGAAAAGCGGCGCGTTCCGCTCCACGCTCACCGAGCGCGAAGGAGCGCTCATCACCTGCGGCGACCACGAAGCGTACTACACCGTGCCCGCGCTCGACGGCGGCGCGGTGAGCGAGCTGGAAATTTCGACGGTCAGCGGCACGTTGACGATCGATACCTCCTCCGGCAGCAACTAAAGCGCAAAAAAAGAGAGCGGCAGTGCCGCTCTCTTTTTTCGTTATTTCTCATCGATTGCAAGCCACGTCTGGTCGAAGCCGTAGGGCAGGAGCTTTTTGATGTGCAGGTGCTTTTCTTCGTTGTCCTTGTTCAGGCACACGACCTCCATGTCGGGGCCGAACTCGTAGAGCACCTGACGGCACGCACCGCAGGGGTAGCAGTAGTCGTCGCTGCGCCCAGCGATGACGATGCGCTTGAAGCGCCTGTGCCCCTCGCTCACGGCCTTAAACGCCGCGGTGCGCTCGGCGCAGTTCGTCAGGCCGTAGCTCGAATTTTCGATGTTGCAGCCGGTGAAGACCGCGCCGTCCTCACATTCGAGCGCCGCGCCCACGGGAAAGTGGGAATACGGCACATACGCCATGTCCAGCATGGCGACGGCCTTCGCCTTGAGTTCTTCTAACGTTGCCATAAAAACGCCTCCTCACCAGTCTACGCCAAGATCGGGACGGACTTGCGTATCCATGATGTCCTCGGCGTTATAGAATTGCAGATAGCGGCTGCGCGCGTGGCGCAGCGTGGTGCCGTCCGGATGCAGACGGTCGCAGATGACGGCGGAAATGTCCTCCTTCACGTAGCTGAACGAGCTCGTACCGACGCTCGCGAAAATGCGGAAGCCCTGGCTTTGCAGGTACTTGAAGCGCTCGCCGGTCTGGTGCCAGTCGTCACCGTCGGGACGGCCGCCGTGGGGGTAGAACAGAATTTGCGTCGGACCGACGAGCGAGCCGACCTCGTCCGCCCAGCGCTCGGTGTCGTTGATGATGGTCTGCATCGACTTGCTGTCAAGGCGGATATGCCCCCAGGTGTGGCTGCCGAACGTCCAGCCGGTCTCCTTCAAGCGCGCTATGACGGGCTTGACCGCCTCGATCTCGCTCGCGCGGTAGGCGTCGAACGCGGGGCGGTCGGGGCTGTCCGCCGCGATATCGCGGTCATCCTGCGTGCGGTAGCCGAGTATCCCCTGATAGCCCGTCAGCGAGAAGATGGCCTTCGCGCCGTTGAGTGAAAAGTCGGGGTGCTCGTAGACAAACTGGTCGAGAATGGGCGTCGCGTCGAGTTCCTTGGTCAAAAAGGTCTCATTTGTGTACGGATCGGTGCACTGCGCCCAGATCTCGCCGTCCTCGCCGACGACGAGCTTGCTCGTGAAACCCTCGTCGAGCATATAGGGGTAGTAGTTCACGTCGTCAAAGCTGATGACGAGCGGCTTTTTGCCCTCTGGCAGCATCAGGGTGTTTCGCACCATGTGCGTGCCAGTCTCGTCCGTCACCTCGCTCCACACGTCCTCCATCGCAACTAAAATATAGCCCTTGTCGTACACGGACTGCAAAATTTTGTTGTACTCGTCGACCGTCACCATCCAGTCGTCGAGGCCGTAGCGCTGATCCTGACTGGCATTGCAGTCGTGGAAGGCCCACTGCGGATAGGCGATGATCGGGTGGAAAAAGAGGTGCTCCACCACCTGATCCGGCCCCCAGGCCTGCGTGAGCTGGTCCTCCGACCAGTAGTTGCGCACGGCGTCGTAGGGGTCAGTTGTATCGTCAGTATTGTTGTCGGTGTCGCCGCCATTCTCGTCCGTGACGGTCTGATCGTCGCCGTCGGACGGCGTCGTCTTGTCGCCGCAGGCAGTCAGCAGCGACAGCACCATCAGCACGCTGAGCAGCAGTGCAAAAAAGTGTTTCATGTCAAAATCTCCTCTCTCAAAACTGCGCGGTCATTATAGCAGACTTCACTTCTTTTGACTACGCCTTTCGCGCTTTTGTTCCCATTTGTAACTATTTACCACAAATAATTAAAGCGTCACAGCTTTTCGCGTCCGCAGACGCGAAATGATTTCGAATCGTTTTTTTGCGCGACATGCGCGTGCCAAAAAACTCTTCTCGCCCCGCGCGTGTCGAAGCCGCCCTTTGGGCGGCAAGGCACGAAGCGGAGTGTAATTCTCAAAAAACAAGGGACACGGAACCGTGTCCCTTGTTTTTTGAAGAATTAGAAGTCTGCGTTGCCCACGGTGCGCGGATGCAGCTCCACGTCGCGGATGTTGCCGATGCCCGTTAAATACATCACCATGCGCTCGAAGCCGAGGCCGAAGCCCGCGTGACGGCAGGAGCCGTAGCGGCGCAGGTCGCAGTACCACCAGTAGTCCTCGGGATTCATGCCGAGCTCGCGGATGCGCTTTTCGAGCAGCTCGATGCGCTCCTCGCGCTGGCTGCCGCCGATGATCTCGCCGATGCCCGGAACGAGGCAGTCCGCCGCGGCGACGGTCTTGCCGTCGTCGTTGAGGCGCATATAGAACGCCTTGATCTCCTGCGGATAGTCCGTGACGAACACGGGGCGCTTGAAGATCTGCTCGGTCAGGTAACGCTCATGCTCAGTCTGCAGGTCGATGCCCCACTCGACGGGGTAGTCGAACTTCTGGCCGCTCTCCTTTAAGAGCTTGACGGCCTCGGTATAGGTCACGCGGCCAAAGTCAGACTCGGCAACGTGCTGGAGACGCTCAAGAAGGCCCTTGTCGACAAAGCTGTTGAAAAACGCGAGATCGTCCGGGCAGCGCTCCATCACGCGGCGAATGATGTGCTTGATCATCGCTTCCGCCACTTCCATGTCGCCGTTGAGGTCGCAGAACGCCATCTCCGGCTCGATCATCCAGAACTCGGCGGCGTGGCGCGCGGTGTTGGAATTCTCGGCACGGAACGTGGGGCCAAACGTGTAGACATCGCCGAACGCCATAGCGAAGTTCTCGGCGTTGAGCTGGCCGGAGACGGTCAGGCTCGTCTTCTTGCCGAAGAAATCCTTGCTGTAATCGACCTTGCCGTCGGGCGTTCTCGGCGGGTTCTCCAGATCCAGCGTCGTGACCTGGAACATCTCGCCCGCGCCCTCGCAGTCGGAGCCGGTGATGATGGGGGTGTTGACATAGACGAAGCCGCGGCTCTGAAAGAACTCGTGCACGGCGTAGGCCGCCGCGCTTCTCACGCGGAAGGCCGCGGAGAAGAGGTTCGTGCGCGGACGAAGATGCTGGATGGTGCGCAGATATTCGACGCTGTGGCGCTTTTTCTGTAAGGGATAGTCGGGGGAGGACACGCCCTCGACCTCGATCGCCGTTGCCTTGACCTCGAGCGGCTGCTTGGCCTCGGGCGTCAGCACGACGGTGCCGCGCACGATGAGCGCGGCGCCCACGTTCTGCGCGGCGATCTCCTTATAATTAGAAAGAGAATTCGCATCCATCACGACCTGCAAATTGCGGAAGCACGAGCCGTCGTTCAGCTCGATGAATCCGAAGGTCTTCATATCGCGGATGGTCTTCGCCCAGCCGCATACGGTGATGCTTGCGCCGCCGTACTGCTCTTTGTCGGCGAAGAGCGCGGCAATTCTCACTCGTTCCATAATAATTTTCCTTCCTTTTGTGGGATTTCACGGGATAATAGAGGTATTATATGCCACTTCCCGTGCAAATTCAAGCCCCGCTTTGTATTGACTTTTGACAAGTTGTATGTTATGATGCAATCTTACCTCAAAAGGTAAACGTGAAACTTTCACCTATTACTTTACAGGAGGATTTTTAACTATGAACAAGTATCTGGATATCGCCCCCGAGGTTGCTGAGGCCCTTGCCGCCGGCAAGCCCGTCGTGGCGCTCGAATCCACCATCATTTCCCACGGCATGCCCTATCCCCAGAACGTGGAGACCGCCCTCAAGGTCGAGAGCATCATCCGTGAGGCGGGCGCCGTGCCCGCGACCATCGCCATCATCGGCGGCCGCCTGAAGGCCGGCCTTTCCAAGGAAGAGATCGACTACCTCGGCCGCACCGGCGCGGGCATCCCGAAGGCCTCCCGCCGCGACCTGCCCGTGCTCGTCGCGCAGGGCAAGGACGGCGCGTGCACCGTCACCACCACGATGATGATCGCCGACATGGCGGGCATCCGCGTGTTCGCCACCGGCGGCATCGGCGGCGTGCATCGCGGCGCGCAGGAGACGTTCGATA
>ERZ824480.1293-NODE-1293-length-23037-cov-4.382604_pt1 | contig 23037 bp, 30 predicted proteins | sample MGYA00519861_ERZ824480 | MGnify/ENA primary metagenome ERZ824480 (study PRJEB31778, sample SAMEA3449152) | human gut metagenome | biome: human gut; feature: human-associated habitat; material: faeces | place: United Kingdom | collected 2010/2012 ... | reverse complement strand
CAAAAGCCAAAAATCTTTCGATATTTAAAATGTCTACTTGACGGGTAGCACACCAAAATAAAGGCTTTGTGGACTTTTTGATACCTGCGTGACAATAAAATGACAATACGATTTGGGGAAATTAATAATCAAATCAGTAGTACATTTCTTAATCGTATGGCATGAAATTGATGTATTTATTTAATTTGTATATGCTATAATGAGTTTACAAAAGTGGAATTTACGAGGATAATTATATGGAATATTTTTTTGAAACAAAGAACTTGAGAATTAGAAAATTTGAGATGCATGATGCTCAACAATTGTATGAAAATCATCTTGAAGAAGAAGTTAAGAAATGGATACCTAATGAAAGTTATGCAGATATTGAAGAAACTTGTGGGGCAATAGGATTTTATGCGGATTGTGTTAAGCATAAACATTTGCCATTTGTGTTGGCTGTAGAATTAAAAGAAACTGGTGAGTTAATAGGGGATACAGGAGTAAACGAAGTTGACGGAAATGTAAATGAAGTAGAAATTGGTTATACAATTTGCAAAAAATATAGTGGAAATGGCTATGCAACGGAACTTGTAGAAGAAATGACGAGATTTTCATGTGAAAACTTTGGAGTTCATGTTTTATATGGTCGTGTCATGCATGGAAATGATGCTTCGGTTCGAGTATTAGAGAAAAATGGATATTCGTTTATTTCAGATGAGTTTGGTGTAGAGGATGATCAATATGGCAAAGGGATGTTAATTTATAGGAAAGAGTGTTAAATTCTGGTTTTATACGCAAAAATCTGAAAATGAGAGGAAAATCTTTATGAAAAAAGGAAGAATTGTCTTTTTAAATGGAGTAACTAGTTCAGGAAAAACATCAATTGTTGAGGCACTTCAGGAATGTGATGACGTATTTTTTTATGTTGTTGCAAATGGTTTGTTTGAAGAAATGGTTGGAGAAAAATATTTAAGGGAAAATTATTGGAAATATCTTAGTGAAGTAATAATAATGATGTATCATACTGCCAAACTATATTCTGATATGGGAAAAAATGTTTTGATTGATGGAATTTTAGTTGAAAGAGATGAGATAAAACCACATTATCAGCAATTGTTAGAAATTCTTAAGGATAATCCTCTTGACGTGGTTGAGGTTTATTGCCCTTTAGAAGTATGCAGAGAGAGAAATATAGAACGTGAGAATAGATATGTAGAACAATCCGAGGAGCAATATAAGTTAATGGCTAAAAATATAAAATATAGTATAAAAGTCGATACAAGTACACATAGTTCAATGGAGTGTGCAAATAATATCTTGAATGAATTGTTTTTGTTTTTAAGGAATCGAAAAATTCAAATTTTAGAGGAGAGTGCATATGGTTTTTTGGATATTTATGTTAATTATGGAATTATTAATGCCACTTACAATGATAGGTTTTGGTCGATATTTTTCTAATGGGGTGCCAAAAGAAATTAATTCAGTATTTGGATATAGAACAAAAAATCTATGAAAAACAGAGAAACATGGGAATTTACACACAAGTATTTTGGTAAGTTATGGTACATCTTCGGATTGGTCTTGTTGCCAATATCTATTATTTTAATGCTCTTTGTGATAGGACAAAGTGAAGGTACTATAGGAAATATTGGAGCAGGCATATGCGCAGCGCAGTTATTTCCTTTAATTGGTGCTATTTTCGTTACAGAGAATGCACTCAAAAAGACTTTTGATGAGAACGGAAACAAACGATAAAGTAAACAACAGGAGAAAAGAATGATTGCTTTAATTGTAGCCTATGCAAACAATCAGGTTATAGGTAATAAAGGATGTATTCCTTGGAAAATAAAAGGTGAACAGAAACGATTTAGAGAACTGACAATGGGGAATGTTGTAATCATGGGAAGAAGGTCTTATGAAGAAATTGGAAAACCTTTACCGGGCAGGACTACGATAGTGATCTCTAATACGAAAAAATTTGATTATGATAATTGTTTGACCGCAAAGACTTTAGAAGAAGCTATAGAACTAGCTGGAGATAAAGATATCTATATTGCCGGAGGAGTGCGGTTATATGAAGAAAGTCTAGCACTCGTTGAAAAGATGTATGTTACAGAAATAGATTTGGAGGTAGAAGGAGATACTTACTTTCCACACTTCGAACAAGAGCAGTTTATAAAAGAGGTTGAGGAAAAACATGAAGGAGAAATACCATACACCTATGTGACTTATACAAAAAATAAGTTGTAGTTGTATTATAGTGATGTAACGTTTGGAGAAAGCACCATGAGGACAGAAAGAGAAATTATTGATAACATTATAGGGGTAGCAGTGAAAGATGAAAGTGTTAGGGCAGTAATTCGGACAGATTTGCTGCCGGTAAGGGAATATTTATATACATATAATTTTTATTTTATAGTAAACAATGTAGAAAAATATAATGATGACAAAGTTTTTGAAAAATGCTTTGGTGAAAGAGTTTTATTATATAGAGGTGATAAAAACTATCCCGATATGTTTCCTAATACGAAAGCACATTTAATGGTGTTTTGTGATGGTGTGACGATTGTTATCAATACAATTGATAAGGATACATTTCTGCATAAATATAATGGTGAGATTGAATATGAGAATGTTTGGATTGGAGATACTTTTCAAAAAATACTGGATAAAGATAATGCGTTGCCAAAAATCGAGCGTTTAGAAGAAAGGAAAACATTATTCGCACAAAAACCTACAGAAATAGAATTTGTAGGTACTTGTAATGAATTTTTGTGGGTGTTGAAAACATTTGTAGAGTACACTTTGAGGGAAGAACTTCCGTCAGCAATGTTCTATTTAAACGTTGCAGTTCGTGATCTGATAAATAAAATGTTACGATGGCATATATATTTGAAAGCAGACCAACCTGTGGATATGGGGATTTTAGATAGTAACTTGGAAAAAATGTTAGAACAGGAATTGTTTTTAATGTACAAGAAAACATATGCAGAAGCGAATTATGTTAGTATATGGAAGGCTTATGATGCAGTAGTGGAACTTTGGCGTAAAGTAGGGCGTGTGGTTGCGGAACAATGTGGATATTATTATCCAAATAAAACTGAAAAGGACATGTTGAAATTTATTCGAAGACTAAGAGAGCATAAATTTGTAAACTAAAGCAATAGAGAAGTCGAAGAACACCATGTGTAAAGGGTATGAAAAGCATAACAGAGAAATTTTATACACCGATTTAATTTATACAAGAAAATAAGTTGAGATAAAATAACCGAGTGGTGGCTTCACTCGGTTATTTCATGACTAAAAATGCTAATCCTTTAGCGATGCCTTTCTAAATCTTTTCTTGGCATTAGCAATATTATCATCTACAGATATTTCCTTTTCATTAGAACTATTATAAATTACATCTGCAACATCAGTGGCAAAACTTAAATATTTTGCCTGCCACAATAAATAAGTATCTTCTTCGATTTCCCTATTCTGAAACTTTTCGTATATACTAGCCCAATGAGAAATCATTCGTTTTACATTGGCTAAAGGAGGGACGGTGTTATCATCTTCTTTTGTATCGGAATAAACTTCAAGATAAGCCTTTCCGTCAATTATAGTAGGGGTAAGCTCCAAGGTTTTCTCCAAATTAAATAGGAACTGCAAGGCACTAGGTGCGACATCTGCTCTTGGAGTTGATAAAGCATAAGGCGATATTTCTAAAGCACTTGCAATGTCAAAAAGGGTATCATCAGCCGGATATCTGTTTCCCAATTCATAATTTCTTATTGTAGATTCATTCTTATCACAGGCATCTCCTAACTGTTTCAGCAAGGTAGTATCAGAAGTGGAGCGGGAGACTGCTCCGCTTTTTGCATTGTAAGGGAGCATAAAAAATCGGTGGAGAAATTGTATATATCATGATATAATTGGTGTGTTCGATGAGAGCGAAACTTTGGAGTTTAAGGAGGAAGCAAAATGAAAAATCTAATCATTCCGCCCAAATTGAACGAGGGTGATACAGTAGCATTTATTTCAATTTCAGGTGGCCGTGCCGGGGATGAAGATATGATTCCCCGGTATATGCTGGGTAAAAGGAGATTCGAAAAAATCTTTAATGTAAAAGTTGTTGAAACTCCCAATGCGCTTAGAGGGAGCGAGTATCTTTATGAGCATCCTGAGAAAAGAGCCGAGGATTTGATGTGGGCTTTGAAGGATGATTCCATCAAAGGGATTATCTGTAATCAGGGTGGAGATGATTCCTATCGTGTTCTTCCGTATATCGATTCGCAGGTCATTCATGATCATCCCAAGGTATTTATGGGTTTTTCCGATATTGCTACATGGATGGCTGTTTTTGCATATGCAGGCGTCCGTGCTTATTACGGTCCCACTGTTCTGACCCCACTCGCACAGCCAGGGAAACTTGATGAGTATACGGAAGCGGCAATCAGACGGACATTGTTTTCAAATGAGGTAATCGGCGAAATTAAACCTGCGGAAAAGAACACACCGATTGACTGGACTACAACATACACCGTCAAAGAGGGATCGAAAGAAGTTCAATATGAACGCTTTTTGGATAATGATGAGATTGATGATCCGAAAGATATAATTCCCTGGACACCCGGAACTGGCTACAAGGTATTGCAGGGGTCCGGAAGGGTCAGAGGCCATGTTATCGCGGTTTGCGGAGGCCCTCTTTGGCAGATAATGGGAACGAAGTATTTCCCCGGTCCCGATATATGGGAAGATTCCATTATCGTGTTGGAACACGGAAGCATTTACGGCAGTAAATTAGCCGGATTACATGAACTTCGTGCATTTGCCGCGGCCGGAGTTTTTGATAAGGCGAAAGCTGTGATCACAGGCCCTCTGGATGAGGACAATGAGGAAACAATCATAAAGGTTATCTGTAAGGAAGTACACAGACCGGACATGGTCATATTGGAAAATGTGGATTGCATTCACAGAACGCCTATGACTATACTTCCTACCGGGGCGTGGATGGAGATAGACTGTGACGTTCCGAGAATAGAAATACTCGAATCGGGAGTATCATAATACTGGGTAAAAGCATCCGAGGGAAAGAATGGGGTGCGATAGTTAGATGAACCTACAAGACTGTTATGACACTTACAGAATCAGTACTTGAAGATGAAGGCATGCACGTCTTTGAATGGTGGGGCGGTGAATATCGTCCGTTAGCTGACCTTATTGCAGAAATGGACGACGTAAAGCGGAAAAGCAAATAGACAAATATGAATTTGTCTATTGGTAAAACCTCTAACCTGTCAGCGTATTTGCCGCAGGGGATTTACACTTTTATTTCCGTACTATCCTTAAATGTAAACCGTACATCGTCCTTATTGAAAACTGTGACAAAGTCAATCAGGCTGTACCATTGGTCTTCATCAAACTCCGTGACCACACCGTCCTGCCGCTCCAGCCCGTCAAGGAACCTCTCTATCTGTTCCTTTTTCGCCTGCCTTCCTGCTTTGGCCACAGCCTCATGGGAAGCCTATTCCTCTGCAATCCTTTTTTTGCATCCTCAACGGATTAGCGTTCACTATCATACTCGAATCGTACGTTGAAATCCCAATGAGTTTTTATTACAATACTCCTTTGACAATAGAACATGAAATACAGGTATTGAAAGAGGCAGAGTTTTCAAAAAACTTTTTATCTGATAGCAACAGCGGGTTGCTTGTTATTATAAAACGGCAGTGATAAAATATCTGCGGAGGTGATTATATGGAAACGAAGGAGATTATTTTTGAACTCCGCATGAAAAATAAATTATCCCAGGATGAACTTGCTGAGAAAGTCTGTGTTACCCGTCAAGCTGTCTCACGCTGGGAAACAGGGGAAACCATACCAAATACAGAAACATTGAAATTACTATCCAAGTTATTCGATATTTCCATCAATACTCTCTTGGGTTCTCCAAGACGCTTGATTTGCCAATGCTGTGGCATGCCGCTCGATGATTCTTCCATTAGTAAGGAGACAGACGGCACATTCAATGAAGATTATTGCAAGTGGTGCTATTCAGATGGAAAATTCATATATACAAGTCTTGAGGAATTGGTAGAATTTCTCGTCGGGCATACGTCCAATGAGAACTGGTCTCCAGAGCAGGCGCGAGCCTATTATGAGGAACAATTACCAAAACTAAATCATTGGAAACAGCAGAGAAAATGAGCTTTGGAAATGGAACAGAGCATCAATCAACATTCAGGGAGGAAAACATAATGACAAAAAATGATAATTCCCATTCTGTCAGAATGGTAGAAAGTATAAAGCAAATGGATAGCAGTCTTGCCACCGACTTTGAAAACAGACATCGTCTTTCAAAAAGTGCAAAGATTGAAAAGAAATTTGAATGGGCAGATGATGCGTGCCATTTCTTAGAAGAACATTTTACTGAAGATACGATAATTGAGATAAGAAAAAGTTGTAGATGTAATGATGGAAAGTCGATTGCAAACAAGATGGCTAAATATCTGAACAAATCCAATAGTATACGTGAGTTTGTTGATTTATTTAATCAAAATGAATCATTTGCATGTTTGGAATACATTTCAGAAAATAGTATTTTGTTTTGTTATCCTCAATGCTATTGTGCATGTGTAAAAAGAATTTCCAAAGAATTATCAAAAACATGGTGCTATTGCACCCTCGGTAATGCCGAAGGGATATTTGAAAAATTGTTTATGAAGGAAGTAAAGGTGAATCTGCTCGGAAGTATAAAAACCGGCAGCCACAGATGCGTAATATCTGTAGAATGGTAATTTTCCATTGTTGAATTGAATACCTCACAAAAATAAGAGGAGAAAAAACTCCCCTTCAGCATTTCTTTCAGCATGGTTACTTTTCACAATTTGTTATATTTTATAATCAGATTTTCTTTCCCTTATTTTTTCTCTTGTGAGAGTTCGTAACAGCAGGAGAAAGGAAATAACATAAGGGAAAATCTAAGGACAAGCTAACCCTGTACAAATTTAGTGTTTTCAAGGGTTAGAGCAATTTACAGTAACAAAATATAACAGTTATTAAATCTCTTAGATTTTGTGAACCCACAATTCCTATTTGTAGGACTCATGAAAATTTCAGTTCTACGGAGCTTCTTTGCTGATTGCTTTTATTACCAGTTGTGCTATAATATCTTCGTGGCAACACTTTGGCAACAGAAAATCAGCAAGCCATAATAAATGATGTAATTGAAGTAACGGCAAAAAATGAATAAAACTTAAACAAAATAATTTAAGTTATCATGTGAACACGCCGAGTTCGAGTGATGGCGCAGTTGGAACGCATGAAAGAACTCTGTAAAGAGCGTAAAAGTCTGTATGAGAAGCAGAATGACTTGAAAGGACAGAAGCAAAAGATAGAGAAGTCGTTGAGGCGATAAAAAATGTGGGGTGTGGCGGTTGCTACGCCCTATATTTTTGTGGTAAATAGAGTTCAGAAGTGATATAGTCAAATTTGTAAATGGGATATTTGGGGGAGGATAGGCATGGAGTATCTAGTAGCAACAGTAGAAATGGCAGATATAATACACAATATTTTACATACAACAATAAGAACGGTATATCCAAAGTATTACCCTAAAGAGGTTGTAGATTTCTTTTGCCAACATCATAGTATGGAACATATTTTAGAGGGGATAACTTCCGGAAATATGGGAGTGTTGACAGATAAAGGTATTATCATTGGTACAGGCTGTTATGACGGTAATCATATTACAGGAGTATATGTGTTACCAAATTACCAGAAACAAGGTTATGGTTCAAAGATTATGGATTGTTTGGAAGAGGATATTTCAAAAAAATATGATACAGTTCTTTTAGAGGCTTCGCTTTCAGCAGTTTGTTTATATGAACATAGAGGATATAAAACGGTAGGGCATGGAATTTATGAATTGCAAAATGATGTTAAACTGGTTTATGAAATTATGGAAAAGATACTGTAGACTTCACATTTGTTGAAAAGGTATTTAGTGCGAAAAATCGGGAAGTTGCAGAGGTGATATTTTGAAAAAGATAATTTTATATATCCATGGAAAGGGTGGAAGCTATTTGGAGACTGAACGGTACAAGAAAAATTGTTTGGGCTTTGATATTATCGGGATAGATTACAATGATTATCTTTCATGGATTGTGCAAAATCAAATTAAGCCGGTCTATGATAAAGCTCATGAAAGATATGATTATGTCTATGTGATTGCAAACAGTATAGGTGCTTACTTTGCAATGCATACATTGCAAAATTGTGATATTGAAAGGGCATTGTTTATATCACCGATACTTGATATGGAACGACTTATACTTGATATGATGAGTTGGGCGAATATTGCAGAAAAAGAGCTTTATGAGAAAAAGGAAATTTCCACTGATTTTGGAGAAACTTTATCATGGCAATATCTATGTTGTGTTAGAGAAAATCCTATATCATGGAATGTTCCTACGGAAATCTTGTATGCAGGAAATGATAATCTTACGTCACGTCAAACGGTTGATAGATTTGTTAATAATCATAATTCAAATCTTACAGTAATGGATAACGGAGAACATTGGTTTCATACAGATGAACAACTTACTTTTTTGAATGACTGGATGAAAAAGGCAGTATGTTAAATTCAGGTATTTGATTGTGAAAACGGAAATTTGGAAGATATATATTTTAGATATATTGTGAAAAGATATTTATGTTGTAGAGAACAGACAATGACTTTTAAATTATACAGTGTTGTGCCTTGGGGCAGAAATCTGGAAGAATATAAATTGATGTTTGGATTAGATGACAGTGATATGTCAAAGAAAATTGCAGGATTTGGAGATGGTACCGCCTGTTTTAATTGTGAAATGACAGATGCAGGCGTTCATGTTGTATCCTTTGACCCGATATATCAGTTTTCAAAAGAGGAAATTGAGAAACGCATTGAAGAAGTTCGGATTACAGTAATGCAGCAAATGAAAGAAAATATGGACAATTATGTTTGGACACATATTAAAGATTTGGACGAGTTGGAACATATCCGAATGTCAGCTATGAAGAAATTTTTATCTGATTATGAGCAGGGAAAGAAAGAGGGGAGATATGTATTCCATGAATTGCCTGCCAGATTGCCTTATGAAGCAGAAAGTTGTGATATTGGCTTGAGTTCCCATTTTCTGTTGATGTATACAGCTTTGGGATATGATTTTCATATTCAGTCCGTAACGGAAATGCTGCGAGTGTGTAAAGAAATCAGAATATTTCCGATTGTGGATTTGGATGCCAATAAGACAGATTTAATCAAAGATGTGATAGACTATTTTCAGAAGGATTACAATACCTCGATAGTCACAACTGATTATGAGTTCCAAAAGGGAGATAATAAGCTGTTGATTATTAGGAAGTAAATTTTGGGGATTTCACTGGATTTGTGACCATGATGCTTTGTTGAAAAACATACATAAGGTTCTGAAGCCACAGGGATTATTAGTGTGTGAGTTTGGTGCAAATGGGAATATTGCAACCATTGAAAATGCTTTTGCAAAGGCTTGTAATAGTTTAGGGTATGTCTACGAACCTAAGTTTAATTTCCCTGTAGCAGAGGATTTTGGCAAATTGTTAGAGAATAATGGATTTGTAATTGACAGGATTTATGATTATGACAGACCAACAGTGTTAAAAGACAATGAACAGGGATTGGTTAATTGGATGAAACAGTTTTTTGCTTCTGAACTGTCAGTAATGCCGGAATACATGCAAACTGTGGTGTTTGAACAAGTGGAAGAATTAACAAGAGATATTCTATGGAATAAAGAGGAATGGGTTGCCGATTATCGAAGGTTAAGGGCAATTGCACATATATAAATTTTTTTGATTTGCTGAAAATGTGTTAGGGTTGGAATTGATAAGCAAAGTTTATGCAATATACTTCAATAATGAATCCCTTCCAAAAAAAGAATGAAAAATGTCAGTTTTTGCTTTTAGAAAAGCAAAATATATGATAAAATAAGTAAGAACTTATATATTCAGGTATTGGGGGATAGCGTCATGGCAAATACATATAAGGTTATAGATGAAACAACATGGGAAAGGACTATGCACTGTATGGTTTTCAGAAACAGTATTGAGCCTGCATTTTGTGTGACTTTTGATGTGGATATTACAAATTTTCTGCAACAGATAAGAGAACAAAATTTTTCCTTTACGCTTTCATTCGTCTATGCGGTATGTAAATGTGCAAATGAGATTGAAGCATTCCGCTATCGTTTTTTAGATGGTAGTATCGTTTTGTTTGATAAAATTGATACTGCCTTTACATATTTGAACAAAGACACAGAATTATTTAAGGTGGTTAATGTTCCTATGCAGGACACGATGAAAGAATATGTAGAACTGGCAGAGCAGATGGTAGAGGGACAAAAAGAATATTTTACCGGACCGCTTGGCAATGATGTATTTCAGTGTTCTCCTATGCCCTGGGTAACATATACCCATATTTCCCATACAAATTCGGGTAAGAAAGATAATGCAACGCCTTTGTTTGATTGGGGGAAATATTACGAAAGGGATGGGCGGATTATTATGCCGGTATCGGTTCAGGCGCACCATTCTTTTGTAGATGGCATACATATTGGAAAATTTGTTGATAAACTACAAAAATATTTAAATTCATCCATTTGAAAAATAGTGACTATCTAAGCAGTTTAAACAAAAGGTAGGAATAGAGAAGTGGAAAGTATTTATTAAGAAGATTGCAGTTGGGATGGATGAGTGTTTGATAAAAAGTAGAATGTGGATGAAAGTCATTGAGTTAATTATAATGAAGGAGGTAAAAAATAAGCTATGGAGAAAAACATGAATGAAATTAACGATAAAAAGGTTAAAGATGTTCGCCAAGAAAGAATACAATGGAGAAAAAAGAGTTGGTCGATTCCAGATTTAAGGGGAGGAAAACAAAATTGGTTTTCAGTGATAAAAGAATTAGTTATGTTAATAAGAAATGGAGAAGCAATTAATTTAGATGTGGCACCAGAATTAAATTGTATTTCAGAAAAATATTCATGGAGAGTATATGCTCCTTTTTTGAAGGGGATTGGGCTTGCAAAGAATCAAGCTGGAGTAATGTGTTTGTCAAAAGAGGGTGAGTTGTTTTGTGATAATCCAGATAAACTTCAGTTGGCATTTCTTATAAATGATAGGTTTCGCTTGTTTGTTGAGGTGCTTGGAATACTAGTAGAATCGCCATTGACGATAGAAGAGGTTGATAAAAAAATATGTGAATTATATGGGGTAGATTGGAATAATCTTAGCAATACCAGAAAAAGAATGGATTGGCTTGAAATCCTTGATTTAATAGAAGGGAGCGGAAATAGAAAATGGAAGGTAACATCAACAGGTAAAGAATTTTTAAATTATTGTATAGTTATTACACCAGATATGATTAAAAAAATGGAAAGTGATGTAAATGATATAGAAATTACAGATCCTCCTGCAGAGATTAATATTCTTTTACAAAAGTTGGGGGATAATCCTGAACTACATAAGGAGAGAAGTACATATAATATTTGGGTACCTAGTCCGAATCGGATAAATAATTTGAGGATAATCACTCAAGCTGTATCAGAAAGAATTGAAAGAAATGAGTTATTTGATTTTATTAAGAAAGAATTTAATCTAAAAACAAGTAGTGCGGAATCAATGCTTCCTTTTTTAAAGGCATCTGGTCTTATTGAGGAAGTTGGCAGAAGTGTTTATCTTGCGACACCTGCAGCGAAGGCATGGCTTGAAACGGGTAGTGATTTAGATTTTATTAGAATCCTTCATGCAAATATGCAATTTGTTGGAGAAATGATTAGGGAGTCAATAGAGGATACTGTTAGAAATAGTATATATGAGCAGGGAAAAAAATATGGACTAAATAATGAAAAGGCAAGATGGATTGCAGGATTCTTACTTGAGGCAGGTTTGCTACAAGAGACACAATATCTTCATTTAAAAGCAACTCCAATGGGGATAAGTTTTATTAAAAATTTGCCACTTGCAGAAAATATAGGAGAAGATATGGAAAGTTTGAGTGAACATAATGAAGAAAAAATTTTTTCTGTGTCCTGTAAAGATAAGCTTGATCAAATAGTAAAACGTATACAAGAAGCTTCATGTAATCCTTGGGCGGAAGGAAAGGCATCTGGTGTTGCTTTTGAAGAGATTATTGCTGAGTTGTTTCGATATATGGGCTTTTATGCCGAAAGAATAGGAGGTTCAGGAGATACGGATGTTGTTGTAAAATGGAAGAATGACGAAAAGATTGTTACAGCAATAGTAGATGCAAAATCAAAAACAAATGGTCACGTTTCGCATAGTGATATTAGTGATGTAGCTATTGATACTCATAAAGACAAAAACAAAGCTGATTATGTTGCAATCATTGGTGCTGATTTTAGTGGTGATACAATTCGGAATCATGCAAAGAAAAAATCATATGCATTAATTATGGTCGAACAGTTAGTTGATGTAGCACATTCGTCTAAAGAGTTAGGGCTTGGATTGCAGGATATAGCATTAGTTTTTAAAGTACCCAATGGAGCTTCAGAATTAAATGAAATAATTACTTCAAAACGAAGAGAATTAAATATCATTTCTGCTGTAGTATCTAGCTTTTGCAAAGAACAGGATGAATTAGGAGGGCTATCTCCTAGAGATTTGTTGTTATTATTAAGAGATACCGAAATATCGCCGTCATTAATGGAATTAAAAGATGTGTTTGAAATTTTGTCCCAAAATGAGATAGGTATTTTACAGGCTGTAGATAAAAGTCTTTCTCCAGAAAATAATGTATATGTATTAAGTGATGCTAAAAAAACAGTTAATAGATTACGAGCAATAGCCTCTTCAATTGAGACAGGTTTACTTTGAGTTATTTATTATACGATAAAATGCAAAATAAGTAAGTGACAACAAAATGATAATACAGTCCTTAAAAATTCACATAGCTGGTAGAATTCAGATAAAATCTTGGCTTTTGGTCAGAAAAACCAATTTTTAACACTATAACCAACTTTGTAATTAAGGGCTTCAAAATGCTTCCTTTACTGGGGATTTTGACAGCTTGGAAAATTATTCAAATGTAACTCATTGATTATAGGACAAACCATGGTACTTCCGGTTTAATGTAGGAGATTATAAGAATGGAATAGATATTAACAATTCTGGTTTATTGATTGATACGGATTACGCGGGAACCCTATCAGCTTTTTATAAGGCACTAAAGAAAAATAACATATCCATAGCCGATATTACTTATGTTCTGGCTAAACATTATCATCTAGACTATATTGGACTTGTTAGTGAGATGACAAAATTCGGAATAAAATTATTACTTCTTGATACTCAATATGATTATGTGCATTTTGCTGATGATATATTTAAGAGGGAAAAGTATTTGAGATATGAGCCTATTGACGAAAAAATGTTGTTATTGTTTGCAAAACAAGCAAGGCTTTTCTTGCTAAAATGGGGATTGTAGGAGAAATTATTTCGACTATAAGCTATAGTAAATATAGCATATCTGTTATTTTAGATAATGGGGAATGTATGGTAGGCGATTTAGAGCCGATGGAATATCTTGATGCTTATGAGGAGAATGTGGCTTTACGAAGTGATTGGAAACTTATTATGAGTTATAAGCCGAAAGTAATATATTATGCCCATGCTAATGAAAAGCGTTTTGTATGATATTGGTTTGAATGGAGATGAAAAATTATGGACTATCAAATTCGAGAAATTAGAGAAAATGAATATCTGATATAATCTGATTTTCTGTACGAAGTAATTTTTATTCCAGAGGGAATAAATAAGTCGCCAAAGTCTATTATTGGACAGCCATAGTTACAAATATATATTGCTGATTTTGGAAAAGCAGATGATTGGTGCTTGGTTGCTGAAACAAAAGAAAAGGTTGTGGGGGCAGTATGGTATACTATGTGATTATAAGAATCAGACCTTGACGGAGGAACTTATGGGAACAGGGATTATTGTATGTGGCTTAAATGGCAGCGGAAAGAGTACATTAGGTAAAGCTCTTGCGAAGAAGCTGCATTTTCATTTTATAGATAATGAGGATTTGTATTTTCCTAAGACAGACCCCGACTATATCTATGCTTCTCCACGCACTCGCAAGGAGGTAGAAAAGTTGCTTTGGAGTGAGATAAGGGCACATGAAAACTTTGTTTTTACTTCTGTAAAAGGAGATTATGGGGAAACTATTTATCCGTTTTTTCAATATGCTGTATTGATTGGAGTTCCAAGGGATATTCGGCTGCAGCGTGTTAGAAATCGTTCTTTTCAGAAATTCGGTGAAAGAATGCAGATAGGTGGAGATTTATATGAGCAAGAAGAAAAATTTTTTGATTTTGTTAAATCCCGACCGGAAAATGCTGTTGAAGAATGGGTACAGTCTTTAAAATGTCCTATTCTAAGAATTGACGGAACAAAACCTGTTGAAGAAAATATAAATTATATCATGGAGCAGATACAAAATTGACTTTTTGTTTATTAAGAAATTAAATAGAGAATGCAATCTGAATATGTGAGAAAGGGGCTAGGCTGTGAACGATAATAAATCCGCATTTTATTCAAGGGAATATGACAGAAAAATCAAACAAACGCTTCCGTATTATGACGATTTTTATGAACAGGTCATAGGATTAGTAAAAACTTTTAATTATAGTGCAATAAAGTGGCTTGATATTGGTTGCGGTACTGGAAAGATGGGAAGTGTTGCGTTTGAGAATGTAGAAATTGAAAAATTTGTTTTTTGTGATTCTTCAGATGAAATGATTAGAATTGCAAAAGAACGTTTTCATTATCAGAAAGCAGAGTTTTGTGTCTGCGATATTCAAAAACTGAATTATGCGAATGAATTTGATGTTATCACAGCGATACAGATAAATCATTATTTACATATAGACGAACGCAGAATAGCACTGTCAAAATGCTATGAAGCGTTAAAGGATAAGGGGATTTTTATTAGTTTTGAAAATTTTGCACCGTTTACTGATATAGGAAAATCAGTTTATTTAGAAAAATGGAAAAGATACCAAATGGAACAAGGAAAAAGTCTTCAGGAATCAAATCAACATATAGAGCGATATGGAAAAGATTACTTTCCGATTTCTTTATCGGAACATTTGGAGTTAATGCGAAATTGTGGATTTAGAGTTGTTGAAGTATTATGGCTTTCCAATATGCAAGTAGGATTTTGGGGAATGAAATAAATATTGGGGAGTGTGTATACATGGAATGGAGAAGAATAGGTTGCCGATTATCGAAAGTTAAGAGCAATCGCACATATATAAATATCTTTAAGAGTCTTTTTGATTTTACAAAAAAGTATGTAAATACACAGGAGGATTGAGGAAATGAGCAGAATAGTTGTTTTAGTCGGCAGTATGAGAAAAGGCGGAAATACAGACTTGCTTGCACAGGCATTTGCAGAAGGAGCGGGCAAAAATAATATAGTGGAGATAATTTCGGTTGCTGATTATAAAGTAAATCCCTGTATTGGTTGTAATTCGTGTTTTGCAAGAGAAGGAAACCAGTGTTTTCAAAAAGACGATATGGCTAAAATTTATGAAAAGTTGAAAATTACTGATATGGTGGTAATTGCATCTCCGGTTTATTTTTATGGGATTAGTGCAGAATTAAAAGCGATTATTGATAGATTACATACGCCTATGAGAAATGAATTTCAGGTAAAAAAGCTGGCATTGCTGCTGGTGGGTGCAGCAACACTACCGGAATTGTTTGATGCAATCAAATTGCAGTATCAGCTTGTGCTTAATTTTTTTGAGTTAGAGGATGCAGGAATGGTGCTTGTAAGAGGTGTGAAAGATATAGGAGATATAAAAGAAACAAAATCATTGGAAGAAGCGTATAAGCTTGGTTGTTCTATCAGATAGTGTGTTTTGGATGACGATAGAACAAATAAGAACCGAAAGAGATTTTTGATTGAATGGAGGATAGCATGGGAGAAAAAATGAATGACATTAATATTACCCAATCTTTTTATAATAGTATGGCATCTCAATATGACAAACTTTTTCTTGATTGGGAAACTACAACACATGAGCAAGCTGCATTTTTAAGCAGAATTTTTAGGGAAAATGGATTTGATTATACATCACAAATTCTTGATTGTGCTTGTGGAATTGGAACACAGGCAATTGGACTTGCTTTGCTTGGTTATAATGTGACTGGTTCTGATATAAGTGAGGGAGAGATTGCGGAAGCAAAGAAGCGGGCGGCACAAAACGAAGCTAAGATTTGTTTCAAACAGGTAGATTTTTGCAAACTGTCAAAAACTTTTGCAGAGCAGTTTGACATTATTATTGCAATGGATAATGCTTTGCCGCATATGCTCTCAAGTATTGCATTAGAAAGTGCTGTTAATAGTATTATAAATCAAATGAAACATGGTGGTATGTTTGTTGCCAGTATCAGAGACTACGATATGCTATTGAAAGAAAAGCCAACGTATTCAGCACCCTATATACATAAAACGGATAAGGGACAGAGGGTTTCATTTCAAACGTGGGAGTGGGATGGAGACAATTACAAATTTATACAGTATATCATAGATGATGAGGTAAAACTGCAAATCAGCAAGTTTGAATGTGAATACAGGGCTACTCGCAGAGAGGAACTGACAAATTTACTTCTTTCCAATGGTTGTAGTGAAGTGAATTGGAAATTACCAGAGGAAACAGGATTTTATCAGCCTATCTTAATTGCAAGGAAATGAAGGGATGATGTATTTTCTGAAATGGACGAAAAATGTTTGATTGATGCAAAAAATTAGTTGTAACCGTTTACAAAGAAAAGGGTAAAATTCCTACATTTTGTGGCAAATGGAAAGCGTCAGTGGTATAATCAAATTTACGAATTGAGCGTTGGAGGATAGTCAAAGATGATAGATTATAGCATTCAAAATAAAAAGGCATGGGAATATAATGCGTATGAGTTTTGGGTGAAACAATCAGGCACACCGGTTGATAGAGCAAAAAGGGATTTAGAAAATCCTATAGGAATGTTGAAGAGATATTCTGATTATTTTGATACTTACAGCGGTATTACAATAGCAAATATATGTGGCTCTTGCGGAAAGAAGGCTGTTCCTTTGGCTATTTTAGGGGCAGAAGTTACTGTTTTTGATATTTCAGAAGATAACAAGAAATATGCACTTGAAGTTGCATCAGCTGCAAAAGTTAACTTGAATTTTGAAGTATGTGATATATTGGAAATCGATATAGGGAAATACGGAAATTACTTTGATGTAGTGTTTATGGAAGGAGGGGTATTGCATTACTTCCATGATATTGATGAATTTATGAAAATAATGTACTCCTTATTGAAAGACAACGGCAAAATGATATGTAGCGATTTTCATCCATTTACAAAAATATCAGATATATTGAATTTTGAACAGCCGACCATGAGCTACTTTTCAAAGGAAATTTTTGAAGGAGAAATGGCACACGCTCGTTTTTTTGAAGAAAATATTCGTGAGCAAATGCCTAAGTGCAGTTATAGAAAGTATACAGTCAGTGAGATTATTAATTCAGTCATAAATAGCGGTTTTACTCTAAGAAAGTTTGATGAGCATCCTGCATGGACAAATGAGAAGATACCGGGAGAGTTTACTATTGTAGGGAGTAAAAATAATGCATAATATTCAAATAAATACAGAACGTTTGTTGTTACGCCCTCTTAAAATTGCTGACGCAGAGGATGTGTTTGAATGGGTCAGTGATGAAAGAGTTTCGCGGTATATGGTTTACACTACTTATACTGACATTGAGCAGGTAAGAAAATGGCTTGCCTTTGTTAAGCAGGATACAAGTACATACAATTTCGGATTTGAACGTATTTCAGACGGGAAACTGATTGGCAGCGGAGATATTGGATTTAATTCCCTGAAAGGTTGCTGGAAATTTGGATATAATTTTCGATATGATTGTTGGGGCATGGGATATGCCACAGAAGCGGTAAAAGCAATGATAAACTATGCCTATACAAACTTTGGCGCACGAAAATTTGCTTCCTCTCATTGTGAGCCTAATCTTGCTTCGGGAAATGTGATGAAAAAGTGTGGGCTACACTTTGTTGGGTATGGAAAATTTCAGAAATTGGACGGAAGCATACAAATGCGTTCAATGGAATATGAAGGAGAAATCTTATTTGAATTAAAATTTTGATTGTATATTTATTCGTCGGTAGTTGTTTCATAGGAGGATTGGTTAAACATGATGTATCTCTGCAAAATTGCTTCTCTTGAGGAAATGAACAGAAAATGGGATTATGAAATCGAACATAATATCAACGACGCAAGAAATTGGATTATATGGAAGTCACATTTTTTGGAGAATTTTAAGAATGATTATATCATTCCGTATTATGGTATTCTTGACGGAAATATTATCTGTGAAGCGACTGCTATGTTGAATTCTGAAGTTGTTCAAAACAGTGAAGGTCTTGTCGGAAACGGTGTTGTGTACTTGTCTGCGTTTCGAACGATAGAGGAATATCAAGGCAAAGGCTATTTTTCAAAGCTGATGAAGTTTATGCTTAATGATTTGAAACAAAGGGGGATTGTGAGAGTTACTCTTGGTGTAGAACCTGCCGAAGAGACCAACAAAAAGATTTATGCTCACTATGGATTTAACGAGTATATTAAATCGGCAACGGAAATATATCCCGATGGAACAGTCATTGATGTGGATTATTACGGAAAAAACCTATAACAGTATACATAAATAAGAAGTTGAAAGGATATTTTTATGATAAGATTAAGGCCATATAAAGCTTGTGACGCACAGACAATAACAAAATGGATAAAAGATGAATATGCTTTTCGCCAATGGAGTGCAGACCGCTATGAGAAATACCCAATTAGCTCTGATGATATGAATTTGTATTATGACAGAGATAGAAACAATGAACGAATTTGGGGTATGACAGCATTTGATGATACAGGTATTGTTGGACATTTGACAATGCGCTTTCCGAACAATAGCAGCTTTGATGAAATTCGTTTAGGGTTTATAATTGTTGATGATAAAAGGCGGGGGAAAGGATATGGAAAGGAAATGCTTTCTTTAGCTATCCAGTACGCATTTGACTTTATTAAAGTAAAGAAAATATCATTAGGAGTTTTTGAAAACAATAACACCGCTATAAGATGTTATGAATCTTGTGGTTTTAAAAGAGTCAAATTAGAAAATACAGAAAGCTACCATTGTATGGGAGAAGTATGGAATTGCATTGAAATGGAACTGGTAAAATAAATTCCGTTTTTTTAATTTTATTGCAGCGTCCTGAGAATGATATTAAAGGGATAGCACCAAGAAAATTATTGATAAAAAGAAGTGGAGAAAAGAAAATGATATGTAAAATAAGAAAATGGAAATTGTCTGACGCAACAGATTTAGCGGCAGCGCTTTCCAATAAAAAAATACAAGACAATCTTCGGGATGGATTACCTTATCCTTATACAGAGCAGGACGGAACAGAATATATCTCTGCCATGCTTTCAGCAGATGAAAATGAAACATTTGCTTTTGCTATTACCGTAGATAACAAAGTGATTGGCAGTATAGGAGTTTTTCGTCAGGAAAACATACACAGGCAGACTGCTGAGTTGGGATATTACATTGCAGAAGAATATTGGGGCAAAGGAATTATGACAGAGGCTGTAAAACAGATTTGCGAGTATGTTTTTGCAGGGAGTGATATTATTCGTATCTATGCTGAGCCATTTGCATATAATACAGCCTCTTGCCGAGTGCTTGAAAAAGCGGGTTTTCAATATGAGGGTACTCTAAGAAGCAACGCTGTGAAGAATGGTAAGGTTATTGACATGAAGATGTACTCGTTATTGAAATAGAAATAAAGGAGTTGCCTTGATGTTGAAAAAGTACAAGTTAAGTTTTGATATTTGGGGACTGTTATTGTTCTTGATTATTATGACACCTAATTTTATTTGGTTTTTGTATCCTGCGCCAAACGATGTGCTGAGAGCAGATTCGGTTACAGGGGGGATTGATAATATTGCTTCGGTATGTCAAGTTTTGATGGTTATGGTACTCTGTATATTTGTGAATAAAGAGAGATGTAAACTGCGTATGTCATCTTTGATTATAATTACGCTGATTTGCTGCTTGCTGTATTTTGCCTGTTGGATAAGCTATTATGTCGGTATGGTAAATGCAATTATTATATTGGGATTGATTATTTTCCCATGTATGGCATTTATGCTTTTTGCCATTGACAGAAAGAATATGATAGCAGTTATTCCGATTTCGGTTTTTACAGTCTGTCATTTGATATATGGAGTAGTGAATTTTATCATTTGATTTTGACGGAATATATTATGCTCATGTAGAATCAGTAAATTTACTGCGCATTTTCTCATTATATTTTTTCTTTTTGTTAATGTGTCTTACTTTGGCGCGAGGATAGTATTTGTCACAATGCTGACAATATCCTGAATGACAGGCTTCCCGTCCTTTCTTACAATCATTAAATGCTACATAGTATTTACAAGGTGTTTCTCTGTATTTTGCCATTTTAATTACCTTCTTTCTTTGTTTGTTTGGTATGCTTTACATACCGGCTTTATAGTTATAGATAGGTTTGATAACCTTATCAATCATAATTGTGTCGTTTACAACCTCTTTAATGGATTCGATATCTCTGTATGCAAATGGAGCTTCATCCAAGGTATCTTTACTAATACAAGAAGAGTAGATACCTTTCATTTCTTTTTTGAAAGATGAAACAGTGAAATTTGATTTTACATCTTCACGCTTCATTATTCTTCCTGCACCATGTGGAGCGGAGCAGTTCCAATCCTCATTTCCAAGACCGGCGCCTAAGATAATGCCATCGCGCATATTGATAGGAATAATAACTTTTTCACCTTTTTTGGCAGAGATTGCTCCTTTTCGTATAATTGGTTCTTGGTTGTCAAAATCAATATAGTTGTGAATACAAGAGTACATATCGAGGATTTTCCATTTCATTCCCTTACAGATTTCATCGAGGATTATTTCACGATTAAGTGTTGCAAAATCCTGTACCACTGAAAGGTCATGAAGATAATGTTCCATTAGTTTGCCATCAAGATAAGTAAGCTCATAAGGAATGTTAATACCCATTGTTTTTAGTTTTTTCTGCCCTTCATTTAGATAATACTCTGTAACTTCTTTGCCGAGGTGACGGCTGCCGGAGTGAATAACAAGATAAGTGTTTTTATCTTCATCCTGGTCAACTTCTATGAAATGATTCCCACCGCCTAATGTTCCAAGACTAAGCATTGCTTTCTGCTTTTGTATGTGCCTATTGCAATGAAGCATTGTAAAATCGAAGTCTAGGGCTTTATGATGAGCATTTTTTCTGATAGAAAAACCAGATGGAACATTATCTCTGATAACTGTATCAAGTTTTTGAAAGTCTTTTGTTTTGCCTTTTATATGAGCAAGTGTCATTCCGCAGCCGATATCAATTCCTATTACATTTGGAATAACTTTTGAACCCAGAGTAGAAGTAAAACCGATAGTACCTACTTTCCCTGGATGAATATCCGGCATAACTCTGATTTTGCAATTTGTAAATGCGTCATTATCACAGAGATTTTGTATCTGTACGATAGCATAATCATCAATGCTGTGTTCAATTGTATTTGTATTAAATATAATTGCAGAGGTTGCGGCTCCGTTTATTATTTTCATGATTAAGTCCTTTCTGTTTAGATGAGATGCTAACAGAAATTTTTCGTTAACCACTTCAAAAATATTTCGCATTTCTGAAAAGTAGTAACAAAAACACCTCATCAAAAATAGAGGCGCTGGGAATCCGTGAGAAAATAATATTATTTTCCTATCAATCTGGAATAGAATATATAGATATAAACCTGATTATGGCATAGTAATCTATCTGCCCATAAGGACAACCAGACCTCTGTTATTAGTTGTTAAGTTGATAGTTTTCATTGTATTTGTCATAATTGTCCTCCTTTCAAATCAGGGTTAATAGTGTCAAAAACAGAACTTTTTGTTTCTTATATTGCTAGTATATCGATGCATATTCTATATGTCAATACCATTAATCACATCACAAAGAATAATCTCTGAATAAAGCGAGCCATTGGGATTGACAAGAAAGCTTGTTTTATGTATTGCGTTGGATAAAAAATTTGAAGAATTATTCTATTTTGATTGATTAAAATGTTAGTTTGAGAAATCGGACATTTTTAAGGGTGATAACATTATATTAGTGGGTTGTATTTGCTTCAGCAATTACATTGCTGACATATTCCTTGGTTACATTGAATTCATCAGCAGCATCACTTATGGCGTCTTCTTTTGAAGTTCCATATTTTACAGCCTGTCTTACATAAGTAATGATGCTTCCACGCTCCATGCCAATGCGTATGCCTTCCTCACGCTCGTCCTCACGTACTATCTTAAATTCTCTTTCTTTATTAAACTCAAATACTGATAATGACATAACTACAGCCCTTTCTTTTTCAAGAAACTCACGCAATACATTGTTACCTATACATTCCTCAATTGCTGTACTGACGGCTTTTTCTATAGGCATTGTCGCTGAATATGCCCGTACCAGTGACACATAGGTCTGGTAATCCGACAGTGTTTTGCAGCTTCTTTTTATGTCCTCATTATAGCATTCATTTATGTTGATTACCAGCACTTTCAGTTCAAGGAAAGGCTCACAAAAAGGTGCTTCGCCGTTATTGTTTTGGTAATATGCGTCCGACAGTCTGTACATATACTGTTCAGGCACATTCCGGCTTCCATTATAGAATACAATAAATTTTGGTGACGGAATCTTTATCTGTACGCTGCTGTAGACTGATTTGTCATAAAACTTGGAAGCAAGTATGTCTGCTGTATATATAAGGTCCCTGAGGGGCATGTTGGGATTGACGGTGCTCTGGTGCTCATAAAGCCAGAGTTCATTATGGAATATAAAGGAAACATCGTTCTTCAT
>ERZ824480.1283-NODE-1283-length-23176-cov-4.891181_pt1 | contig 23176 bp, 14 predicted proteins | sample MGYA00519861_ERZ824480 | MGnify/ENA primary metagenome ERZ824480 (study PRJEB31778, sample SAMEA3449152) | human gut metagenome | biome: human gut; feature: human-associated habitat; material: faeces | place: United Kingdom | collected 2010/2012 ... | reverse complement strand
CCAGCAGCACGCCCAGCAGAATGAGAAAGCCTGTGATATAATAGGAGAAGCTGAATTTGGAGGACCCCACCACCGCCTGAAACGCCCCGATGGGACAGGCGCCGGAGGCTGCCGGGCAGGAGTAGCAGTTCAGCCCCGGCACGCAGACGGTCTTGCCCGCGCCCTGATACAAGCCGCCCTTGAGAAAGTTCGGCAGGTGCATGTTGGTCAATAAGGCCGCCCCCGCCTGTATCCAGCCCCGAAAACGGGCCAAAAGATGGGACGCGCCCGAAGTATTCTTCTTATCCAATGCCCACACACTCCAGACATAATTTGATCGCTTTGCTCAGCACCGTGGCGGCCTCGCCCCGCCAGACGCCGAAGCACAGCATGGCGGCTCCCGCCAGCAGCAGCGTGACCTGCGCTGCTGCCTTCTTCCTGTGACTCATTTTGATCACCCTTTCCTGTTTCTGCGGCCTATCATAGCGCAGGCGGGTTAAAATCTTTGTTAAGAACAGAAATTTAACACAAATTTTATCCGGCTCTGCTATAATAGGAGACAACCTGTTCATTAAGGAGGCAACTATGCACCTTTTGATTGTAGAGGACGAGCGCGCCCTGTGCGACACCGTCGCCCGCAGCCTGCGGCGGTCGGCCTACAGCGTGGATTGCTGCTACGACGGCGAGAAGGCGCTGGAGCTGCTGGAAACGGAGCGGTACGATCTGGTGCTGCTGGATCTGAACCTGCCGAAAAAGGACGGAATGACGGTGCTGCGCACCCTGCGGCAGACCGACAGAGAGACACCTGTGCTGATCCTCTCGGCTCGCGGCGAGGTGGAGGATAAGGTGACGGGTCTGGATGCCGGCGCCAATGACTATCTGGCGAAGCCCTTCCATCTGGCGGAGCTGGAGGCGCGCATCCGCAGCCTGACCCTGCGGCAGTTTACCCAGCAGGATGTGGTGCTGCGCTGCGGGCAGCTCACCTTTGATGCCCGTGCGCGGGCAGTTTCCGCCAACGGGCAGCCCCTGACGCTGACCCGCAAGGAGACGGGGATCCTGGAATACCTGATGGCGCATCAGGGCCGGCCTGTGAGTCAGGAGGAGCTGATGGATCACGTCTGGGACAACAGCGTGGACAGCTTCAGCAATTCCATTCGCGTCCACATCTCCGCCCTGCGCAAAAAGCTCCGCGCCGTGCTGGGCTATGACCCCATCCGCAACCGCATCGGCGAGGGCTATCTGATGGGAGGCGAGGAAGTATGAAGCGTCTTTCCCTGCAGTGGCGCATCACGCTGATGTCCGTCCTGCTCATCGGCATCACCTGCGTGGCCATGAATTTGCTGCTGTGCTCCTCCGGTGTGTACTATATGGACACCATTGCAGACAGCTTACAGGGCGGCGGCACGGTGATCCTGAATGAGGAAGGCACGGCAAGCTTTGACCCGCAGCTCGTTGCGCCCAGCGAGGAGCTGACCATCGTTGTCGATGGGGCGCAGGGACGCTTCCGCACCACCAACTGGTATATCACGGCTATAGTGACACTGCTCAGCGGAATTTTGGCCTATTTCGTCAGCGGGCGAGCCCTCAAGCCCCTGCACAGCTTCGCCTCTCAGGTAGAGAAGGTGCAGCTGAACAATCTGGCGGATGTGAGGATCGATGAGGACGTGCTGCCGGAATTCCGGCAGCTCAGCCACTCCTTCAACCAGATGCTGGAGCGGTTGAACAACGCCTTTACCGCCCAGCGGCAGTTTACCGGCAATGCCGCCCACGAGCTGCGCACGCCGCTTGCGCTGATGCAGGCACAGCTGGAGCTGTTTTCCGCAGAGCACACCGATGTGCTGCCGGAGACAGCGGAGTTTCTCCTGCTTTTGCGGGAGCAGACGGAGAGGCTGACGCAGATGACCAAAACGCTGCTGGAAATGAGCAATTTGCAGCAGGTGGCGCGGAACGAGCAGATTCAGCTTATCCCAATGATCGAGGAGATCTTCACAGACCTCGCCCCGCTGGCAGAAAAGCGCGGTGTCACGCTAAAAGCGGAGGGCGACGGCGTTATGACCGGCAGCGACGCGCTGATCTATCGGCTGATCTTCAACCTGACGGAGAACGCCGTCAAGTACAACCGCCCTGGCGGCTCGGTGTGGGTCTACGTCACACAGGAGACGGAAAAACTCCTGATCCGCGTTTCCGACACCGGCCGCGGCATTCCGGAGGAATTTCAGCGGAGCATCTTCCAGCCCTTCTTCCGGGTGGACAAGTCCCGCAGCCGGGAGTACGGCGGCGTGGGGCTGGGACTTTCGCTGGTATGGGAGATCGCCGATCTCCACGGCGGCTCCGTTTGGGTGGAGGAAAGTTCGGACAAGGGCACGACCATCGCGGTGGAGCTGCCGATACAGTGAAGCTGCATCTCACATAAAGCAATAAGCCGCGCAGCGGGAGCACCCTTCGGGCGCTCCCGCCTTATCTTAGCATTTTGAATGACTTTGTATTTTCCCAAAGGCCCCCGCTTCGGCGGGGGCCCTTGTCTTTTCACCTTTCGTTTCTCGCTGCGTAGGATAGACTGTACGGAGTCGCCCGGCTCCGCATACTACGGATACGGAAAAGGGAGTGTCTATGCAATCATCTGTCCTTCAGGGGATATTGCTCCCCTTCTGGGGCACGTCGCTGGGTGCGGCGTGCGTATTCTGCCTGCGAAGAGCGCCCTCCGCCGTTCTGCGCCGTGTGCTGGAGGGCTTCGCCGCCGGGGTGATGACCGCCGCCTCGGTGTGGAGCCTGCTGCTGCCCGCTATTGACTGGGCGGACATGGGCCGCTGGTCCTTCCTTCCGGCGGCGGGCGGTTTCTGGCTGGGGGTGCTGTTCCTGCGGCTGCTGGAGCGACTGCTGCCGGAGGCTGTTACCGACCGTTCCACCACCATGACCCTTCTGGCGGTGACGCTGCACAACATCCCGGAGGGGATGGCGGTGGGCGCGGCCTATGCCGGATGTGTGGCGGCAGGAGCCGCCGCGCCCGCTGCGGCGTTTACGCTGGCGCTGGCCATCGCCATCCAGAATGTGCCGGAGGGCGCCATTGTGGCCCTGCCCCTGCGTACCGCCGGCGCAGGAAAGGGAAGAGCCTTTTTGGGCGGTGTGCTCTCCGGCGTGGTGGAGCCTCTGGCCGCCGGCGTGACGGTGCTGGCGGCGGCGCTCATCGTTCCGGCACTGCCCTGGCTGCTTGGCTTTGCCGCCGGGGCTATGCTCTATGTGGTGGCCGCCGAGCTGCTGCCTACGCGCGGCGATTCCGGCCCGGGGGCGCTGGCCTTTGCCGCGGGCTTTACCGTAATGATGATCCTGGACGTGGCATTGGGGTAGGGAGGAGGGTTGACAACGGCCAATTCCTGTAATATAATGTCGCTGACAAGTAAATAAACAGTCTGTTGATCCAATGTCGCCGGCGGCCGTACAGCCCACCACGGGCCAGGCGTCGGCATAGAAGGAAAGGGGTAGCCAAACCCCGCACGACCGGTACTGTGAGCGCAAGGATGCACCGAAGCGGCGAGAGCCGCCGGGACGAAAGTCCGCCATTGTGGGTAAGCCCATGAGAAGGTAGGCTGCAAACGAGGAGGGATGTCTGTCCCCCGCGGCGCGAGCCAGGAGAATTGCATTGTGTAGGACAAAGTTGCAGCGGGCGCGCTCTCCGTGTGCGGGAATCTTGTACCACCATGTAGATGTACCACGCTGACCTCCTGAACGGGAGGTCGGTGTTTTTTGCGCCGCCTTTTTCGCGGCCGGCCCTTTTGGGCGGGCGGCGGAGGCGGCGACGTCTTTCCGTGGTGCAGGGGTCGTATCTATTGCGTTCGCTGTCCGGCTTTGCGCCGGGCAGCGTTTCATTTTCGCGGGACAGAGTGCACTCTGTCCCGTTTTTCATGCCCTGCATGAAAAATATCCCCTTTGTCAAGCTGAGGCGGCCATTGGCCGCGTGCTTTTCCATAAGTGGGGCGGGGATGTTGCCGCATCCCCGCCCACCCCCTCACGTCGACAAAAAATTTACATAAAGGAGAAAGAGATATGAGGAAGAGAGTCATAAGCTGGCTGCTGACCGTCGTGATGGTCGTCAGCATGCTGCCCACCTCCGTGTTGGCCGACACGCTGGCCGCGGATCAGGAGCAGCAGACCCAGCAGGAACAGATAGCTCCGGTGGACACGGAGAACACCGTCCCTGCCGAGGATGAGGAGACGCAGGAGCAGCAGGAGCCTGCTCCGGAAACGCCTGCGCCCCAAATGACCAGCAGCGGCGGTGCGGCGCCGATGCTGGCCGCGGCAGGCGCGGTGCAGAATATCGGCACCGCGGAGGCGTTTGCGGCGATGGACGCCAGCGGCAGCTATACGCTGACGAAGGATATCATTGTCACTGAGCCGTATGCCTACGACTTTATCGGCACCTTTGACGGCAACGGCCACACCGTGACGCTGGATATCACCGCTTCTACGGCCAATGTCGGCCTGTTCAGCAAACTGGCGGGCGGCGCCGTGGTGAAGAATGTGATCACCGCAGGCAGTATTTCCGGCAAAGTAAACAATGTGGGTGGTATCGCGGGTACTGCGGATGGCAATGTAACTATTGAGAACTGCAAAAATACAGCGAGCATCAAGGGGGGAAAAGGTGCTGGTGGTATTCTTGGCTATAGTGAACCCGGCAGTGGCTTTGTTACGATTTCTTCCTGCGCGAATATGGGAAGTGTGAGTGGTACAAGAAAGCAAGTTGGCGGCATTGCAGGAAATGTTGTAGGAACTCACATAATAAGGAATTGCTATAATCAGGGGGATATAAGTGATGGCGCAGGCATACTCGGTAGAGGAACGAAGGGCGTTCTGGTGGAGAACTGCTATACTGTTGGTTCCGTTGAAACGAACGGTGCAATAATAGCGGTATCATCCAGTTCCTATTCTTCGGACGAGCCATGCCGTATTGTTAACTGCTATGCGCCGAGTGAAACCGTAACGGCGCTGGTACCGTCAACTGTTAAGATTAGCAACTCTGGTACCAAATCCTCCGCCGAGATGCAGTCCGCGGAGTTTGCCGCCACCCTTGGCAGCGCATTCCAGTACAATGGGGGCGGCTATCCTACGCTGAAGGACCCGGAGCCAGTGGTGGAAAAGAACGTCGTGTCTATTTCCGTAAAGTCGGCTAAAACGACGTGCTATACCGGCGATGAACTGGAGCTCAGTGTTACAGTTACCTATGACGATAACAGTAGCGAGGTCATCACCAAGGGTTTCACGGTGGCGGGATTTGACAACACCGCGCCGGGAAAGCAGACGGTGACTGTGACCTACAAGGAAAAAACGGATTCCATTGAGATCGAGGTCATTAAGAAGCCTGAGTTTGATGACTTCTTCGCTGGTATTGTTAACAGTGTTGAGGTGACGAATGATGCCACCTATCCTTATGTGGTGGACATGACCGACAGCGACGGCCTTTGCCTGCGCTCCAGCAATCCGGTTCAAGGAAATACAAGCAGTACATCTACGATTACGCTGAAGGCAAAGGCCAATGTGACGCTTAGCTTTAAGTATTGGGGCTGCAATTATGATTCTTCTTACGCCGCTCTTACGATCGTAAAAAACAACAGCTATAATCCAGAGATGCGGTCATGGGGGAGTACTCAGTGGAAGGACTTCACCATTGATCTGAAAAAGGGCGATACGCTGAGACTGAATCTTATAAAGACGTATGTCTCAGGTGATTACTATGTCAAGCTCAAGGATTTCACAGTTTCGTCCCTGTATGAGGTGAAGTTGACAGCGGAGCCTGAAGAGGCTGATGCGGTCGTTGCACTGAAGGACAGCACAGGCGCAGAACTTAAAGGTACGAATGGTGTATACATCGTTTCTGCAGGTGAGTATACCTACACGGTGTCGGCTTATGGGTATGACACTGTTACGGAAACGATCAATGTTGCTGCAGATGTGGCAAAGACGGTGCCGCTGACCAAATCTGCGGCCTATTCCGTGGCGTTTGATATCTCGCGCCCCGCAGGGATCACGGCGAATCCGACAGTGACCGTCAGAACCAACGGTAAGGCGGTATATACCGGTGATGGTACAGGCTGCAGTCTGTCCAATGGCAACTACGCTTATACAGTTGCCTGCGATGGCTGCGATAATGCCGGCGGTCTATTCTCTGTGAATGGCGATAAGGTGAATATCACAGTGACGCTGGCAAAAAAGGCGATATTTGAGGATTTCTTTGCCAATTGCCAGGGTATCACCGTCAGCGGTGACAAGGGGAAATTTACCATAGAGGGCGCTGGCAAGGACTCCTATCTCAAGACCACAGAAACGACCACACTGGCTCTCACGGCTACAAAGAATGTGAAGCTGTCGTTCAGCTATATCGCCAATGCGGCAGGGTATGTGGAAGGCGACTGGGATTATGATGAGCCGGATGAATACTATTATTTCACCATAAAGAAGAACAGTACACAAGTCAAGCGTGCTGACAGCGAAACTTCTTGGAAAGATTTTTCAGTGGAGCTTACGCAGGGTGATGTGCTGACCATTAGTTATGATGGTTATACCAGTTACTATTACGCAGCCCTGAAGAATTTTGCAGCAGTTCCGTTCTATACCCTCACCCTTAAAACTCCCGACGGTGCAACGGTGGTGCTGAAGGACCGTAGCGGCGCGGAGATCACCGGCAAAAACGGCGCATACACCGTTGCCGCGGGTACCTACACCTATACCGTCAGCAAGTTCGGCTACGAGACCAAGACGGGGAACATCACCGTTAGCGCCGATGTGAACGAGACCGTCACGCTGAGCGAACTTGCCACCCGTACCCTGACCTTTGCCGTAACTCCGGCGGAAAACGCTAAGGTGACCGTGACCCACCCCGTGGGCGGCACCATCAAGCCCGAGGCCGACGGCGGCTACAAACTCTACCTCGGCGAGACCTATGCTTACACCGTCACCAAGGCGGACTATGTCCCCGTTCACGGCAGCATCACCGCCGCCGAGGACAAGACGCTCTCCTTCACCTTAACTTACGCGGGTGAGGGCTGGGACGGCACCGCCAAGACCGCACCCACCCAAGACAAAAACGGCGTCTATCAGATCGGCACCGCCGCGGAACTGGCATGGTTTGCCGATGCGGTCAACGGCGGGCAGAAAGCCATCAACGGCAAACTCACCGCCAACATCAACCTCAACGGCAAGGCATGGACGACCTTTGGCAAGTATGATTATAATGATGCTGCAAACTCCGGCTTTGCCGGGACGCTGGACGGCGATCGGCACATCGTCAGCGGCCTGAAGAGCACGGAAGGTCTGGTGAGCTGCCTTTCCTCCGCCGGTACGGTGAAGAACCTGACGGTCATCGGCACAGTCAGCGGCAGCAGTCATGTGGGCGGCATCGCGGCCACCAGTTACGGCGCCGTGGAGAACTGCCTCTTTGACGGCACCGTGACCAGCAGCAGTTCTACCTCTGCCGGCGGCATCGTGGGGCGTGCCTTACAAGGCAACCGCATTGTCAACTGCGTCAACACCGGCGACATCAAAAACACCTGCGCCTCCTATAGTTCCATACTGAATATCGGCGGCATCGTGGGCTATACCTATGGCACCGTGGAGAACTGCTATTCCACCGGCAATGTGTCGGCAAGAACGGATAGAGACACCAACAAGGGCATCGGCGGTATCGCGGGCGCTGTAAAGGGTTCTTCTTACTATGAAAAATGGGGAGCGCTTATCAACTGCTACGTTATTGGAACCGTCACCGGCCCGGAAAGCGGTATTGGCGCGGTAGTAGGTACGGTTGACAGCGGGACGAGTATCACCAATTGTGTCTATCTGGATACCGTGGCTCATGTACCTGCTATGGGCAATGTGACGGCTGGCATGACCGCCCATACCGCGGACTATATGCGCTCCGCGGAGTTCGCCGTGGACATGGGCATGAATCAGGATGATGGTACCCTCAACGGCGGTTTCCCCGTTCTGCCCTGGCAGGGCGGCACTGTCCTCTCTGCCGACGACCTCAAGGCCGCTGCCGCCGCCGCCAACGCCTTGGAACTTCGCGGCATGAGCGCCGCCGACGCCGCCAAGAAAGCCAAGGCCGACTGGTACGCCGAGACTGTGCTGGGATTCTATGACCTTACGGACTATAACGATAAGGCCGACCTCTGCGAGAAATACGGCATCGAAGAGCCCGGCGAAGCGGTCACGGACCTGCACGACTACTTTCTGAACGCCCTGCAAAAGCACTTCTATAAGGAACTGGGGCTCGATGCCGAGAATGCAGACCTTCTGAAGGCCGATGCCACCGGCGTCTATCAGCTCCGCGGCCTTACCCCGGTGAGCAGCGACCCGGAAGAGGAAGAGGAGATCGCGCAGACCTATACCGGCTTCCTGACCCTGCCCAAGAGCGTCACCGTTCCCGTGGGCGGGGAGGAAAAGATCGTTTCCCTCGCATGGACGGCGGATAACGCGCTGGTGAACACCGCCACCGGCGCGCTCACCGCGCCTGCGGCGGATAAGGTCACGGTGACCCTCACCGCCACTCTCCAAAGCGGCGCTGCCACGAGGACCAAGACCTTCACGCTGTGCCTCTGGTCCGAGAATGCGGAAAAGGTGCAGACTCTGGAGGATATTGCCGCCGAGTTCACGCGCAAGAATACCGCCGTGCAGCCCCTGCAAGGCGTGGGGCTCTATGATGAAACCAACATCACCCAAGCCTTCCGCCGCCTGCTGGCAGAGCAGGGCTATGCGGATGTGGCGGACAACTCCGAGATCACCTATGTCAACGGCAGCGCCAAGGCCAACGGCTTTGACGGTACCAAGGTACAGTACATTGCCGACAACGGCGACATTATCTACTTCACCGGCGACGGCACCGCCCGCCAGACCGTGCAGTACACGGGGTTGAAGTTCAACATCACCTATGCCGGGGTCACCAAGGAGATCACCCTCCGTGCCACCGTGGGGCGCAGCGCCGACGCGGTGCAGAAACTGCTGGAGAGCGCCGCCGGGTCCCTGAACTGGGAACTCATCCGCGGCGAGAATACCAACGGGGCCACCCAAAGCGAGGTGGCGGGCTGGACGCTCTACACCGTGAACGACCGCATCACCTCCAACCTCACGCTTCCCTCCAGCATTGCGGGGCGCTATGATGTGAAGGTGCAGTGGGGCACCCGGAACACCGAGTGGCTCTACATCACCAACGGCACCAACGGCACCAACGGCACCGGCGTGGGCACCGTCAACCGCCCCCTGCAGCCCGCAGACGGCACGCCGCTGCCCGAGAAGGCCGGCAAGTTCCGGCTGATCGCCCGCGTGACCTATGACGCCTTCGATGACTACACGCTGGCGCACATCACCGGCGACAACGGCGTGGAGGTCTATGCCGATGTGTTCTTTGACGCCACCGTTGCGCCCTTCGACAGCAGCGTGACCAGCGAGATGCAAAACGCTCTGGCGGAGAAGTATCAGGGGCTCCTGCGCGACTTTGTGGACAAGACAAAGTCCGTGGACACGACTGCCGTCAGCGACGATATGCAGATGCCCAGACCCGCTCTTCTGGAGAAAGCGGGCATCATGACCGACAGTTATAACCAGAAGGTCACGATGGTGAGCCGCACCCCGGATGTGCTGGACTTCAACGGGTATCACGCCATGGTCTACCGCCCGCTGCCCGGTGAGGAAGCGGCAGAGGCCAGATACGTGGTCACTATCACCACCCGCAGCTCCGGCCTTCTGCTGGCGCGGAAGGAGTTCAGCTTCACCATTCAGCCTTTTACCCAGCAGGAGTTGGATGGCGCTGCCGTCTTTATGACCAAGGCGCTGACCGGGGATGTCTACTGGAACGGTATCAAGAACGAGAATACGGATAAGACCAGGGTCACCTCCGACCTGTATCCCTTCGCGGAGATCTGCAAAAACGAGGACGGCACGCTGAAATACGTCCGCGGCACGGTGAATATGACCTTCGACGGCATCGAGGCCGACGATATCCCCGGCTGGCTCGATACAGAGAAGTACCGCTGCTTCCGATCCTCCCGACCCTCCGTCATCGAGAATGAGCTCCTGCGTGTACACCAGCCGGAGTACAATACGACAGTTACGCTGGACAGCGTCCTGACCTACACCAAGTACGCCCAGTATTGGGAAAAGTTCGGCATCAACGGCACCGAGGAGAGCAAGGAACGCTACAAGAACTTTGCCCAATTCTACAAGCAGCCCATCCAGATCGACCTGGCGGTGCCCGGTACCACGGGGCAGAATGACCCCAACGAAAATCAGACCCTCACCGTGAAGGTCAAGGTGGATGGCTACAACAAGAACGGCCATACCTTCACGGGAATCTCCGACTTTACCTTCACCGGCAAGGCCAACGAGGATCCCACCGCTTGGGACGCTGTGAAGGCGTGCCTTGACAGTGCCAAGTACACCTATACCGGCAGCGGCGCCTACATCAAGAGCATCACCGATGCGGCGGGCCACACCCTCAAGGAGAAGGGCGACGGCAAGTCCTCCGGCTGGATGTTCGGCATCGCCGTCAAGGGCGGCAACGAGACCTTGCCCAAGACCACGCTGGACAACACCTATCTCAAGGACGGCGACACCCTGCGCCTGTTCTTTACCGACACCTATATCCCGCTGGATCCGACGGATCCCGCCGTGCCCGGTGCGGAAGTGCCCGGCTTCGATGAGGCGTATGCCGGCGCCAAGGCGTATATCCAAAGCGCGGTGAGCGCCCCGGTCGTCAGCTATCTTTTCGGCGAATGGGCGGTACTGGGACAGGCTCGCGCCAAAGTGCCCCTGTCCGAGGCATATATCGCGGCCTATTATGAGAAGGTCGTGGCCTATGTGCAGAAGAATATGGGCGCGGACGGCGTTCTTGTCGATCCCGAGAGCCGTAACCCCACCGTCACCGACAACGAGCGCATCATTCTGGCCCTTACCGCCATCGGCAAGGACCCCGCCAACGTGGGCGGCGAAAACCTGCTGAAGGCGCTGCAGAACAAGGATATCATGAAGGTCACCGATACCAGTAAAACGGATATCAACGGCCTCGTCATGGGTCTGCTGGCGCTCAACAGTCGCAATTACACCTCCGACACCTCCTGGCTGGTGCAGGCTGTTCTTGAACAGCAGAACAAAGACGGCAGCTGGAGAGTCAGCGCCGACACAAAACCCGTCGGCGACGTGGACATGACCGCCATGGCGCTGCAGGCGCTGGCACCCTACTATAAGGACGGCGGCAATGAAACCGTGAACACCGCCGTGGAGAAAGCCCTCAACTGGCTCTCCGGCAAGTATCGAAGCGGCTACGACTCCTCCGAGAGCTGCGCGCAGGTGGTCATCGCCCTTTCCGCCCTGAATTTGGATGCCAACACGGACGCGCGCTTTACCAAGACCATGGAGGGGAAGACCCTGAGCGTGCTGGGGAACCTCCTGCAGTACCGCGTGGTGGAGAACGGCGGCTTTAAGCATCAGTTCGCAGACAAGGCCGTCAACGAGATGGCCACGGAGCAGGCGCTTTGCGCCATGGCCGCCTATGCGCGCTTTACCGAGAAGGCCAACGCCCTCTACGATATGACCGACGCCGCCTGCGCCCATCGCTTCGGCGAGTGGAAAGTGACCGTGGCCGCCACCTGCACCAAGGACGGCGTCAGCCGCCGGATCTGCTCCATTTGCGGCGCCGTGGAGGAAAAGCCTGTTCCCGCGACGGGCCACAAGTTCAGCGCGTGGACGGTGACCAAGGCGGCCACCTGCACCGAAAGCGGTATCAGCACCCGTAAGTGCAGCGTTTGCGGCACGAAGGAGACGATGATCGTCCCGTCTCTGGGGCACAGTATGACTGCCACGGCGGGCAAGGCTGCTACCTGCACCGAGGCAGGCAACAGTGCCTATTGGACCTGCTCTCGCTGCCACAAGTTCTTCAGCGATGCGGCGGGCAAGACCGAGATCGCCAAGGACAGCTGGGTCATCGCGGCCCTGGGCCACGATGAGGCCACCCGTGCGGCGGTGGCGGCCACCTGCTACGCCTCCGGCCATGAGGCGGATACCTACTGCAAGCGCTGCGGCATTGTCATCACAGCTGGCGCGACCATTCCCGCCACCGGCAAGCACACCTACGTCAACGGCGTCTGCACCACCTGCGGTACCAGGAATCCGGCAGGGGGCATTAAGGGTGACGACCTCAAGGTGGACAGCAAGGACAACACGATCGTCACAGGCGGCGGTCTGACCATCAAGACCGACAAACCTGTTACGGATGAGAAGTTGGCGGAGATCAAGGCGGCTGTGAGCGACGGTGCAATCACCGTGACCGTGACGGATACGCTCCAGCTCACCAACGAGCAGAAGGCCGCCGACGGCGGCAAGAGCGCCCTGACCGAGGCGGCCAAGACGGCCGGTGACGAGGTTAAGAAGGAGCTGAACAAGCTGGCCGAGAAGCTGGACGCCCTGCGCGGCGACAAATCCCGCAAGAACGCGCAGTTGGAGAAGGTCGTAGACGTGACTGTGGCGCTGGTCAAGACGGAAGGGAACGAGATCAAGACCGTGGCGCAGCTTATCGAGCTGCCCCACAGCGTCACCGTGACCATCCCCATCACCGACGAGCTGTACGCGGCCCTTCAGGGCAAGCGCGTCTGCGTGATGCGCAGCCACACGGATAGCAGCGGCAATGTGACCACTGCCGAGCTGTCCGCTACGCTGGGCGGCACCAAGGGCAATTATGTCCTGACCTTCCAGACGGACAAGGCCTCCGCGTTCGCTATCGTCTCCTATGAGACGGTGTCCTCCGGGTACTACTACGGCGGAAGCGGTACGGCCGACAGCGGCAAGAAGGACTCCGCCAATACGGCGGACGACAGTCAGATGGTGCTGTGGCTGGGCAGCGCGGTCCTGGCGGCGGCAGCCGTTGTGGTGCTGACCCGGAAGAAGCGCGTTTCCAAGTAACAACAGAACAGCCGACGCAGGGGCGCGAAAGCGCCTCTGCGTATGGCGCTTTTATGAGGAATGAGAGATATGAAGAAAAACCACCGATTTTGGCTGTTGGCGCTGGCACTGTCCCTGCTGCTGACCTGCGCCGCCTGCGGAAAAAAGACCGTATCGTACGCCCCCGGCAACATTCCCACGGCAAAGCAGGAGCAGACCGCGGACACCAGGAAGAACGACACAGCTGAAACGGGCACCACCAAGGCTGACGGCAAGCAGGATGCGGCAAAGACTGAGGATAAGACCGCGGACGATAAGAAGCCTGACAAGCAGAAGTCGGCTGATGATGCCAAAAAGGCCGAGGAGGACGCCAAAAAGCAGGAGGAAGCCAAGCGCCTGGAGGAGCAGAAGCGGCTGGAAGAAGAGAAGAAACAGCAGGAACAGGAGCAGCCTTCTGCGCCGGACCCGGACCCCGCGCCTGCACCTGACCCTACGCCGGCGGCATCCGTATCGCTGTACATTTCCTGTGCCACGGTGCTTGATAATATGGACAAGTGCTCCGACGGCGTGAAGGGCCTTATCCCCGCCGACGGCGTGATCCTGTCCACCACGGTGACCATCACCGAGGGTGAGTCTGTCATGTCCGTACTGAAGCGGGCCTGCGGTGACGCGGGTATCCCGGTGAGCTCCAGCGGCAGCTATGTCAGGGGCATCAACGGCCTGTTCGAAAAGAACGTAGGCAGGAGCTCCGGCTGGATGTACTGCGTGGGGGGAACCTTCCCCAGCTATGGCGCGGACAGCTATACGCTCTCCGGCGGCGAGAACATCCAGTGGCTCTACACCTGTAATATGGGTGCAGACGTGGGCAATACCTACATGGGCTGACAAAAGGGCGGCTTTTGCCGCCCTTTTTCCGCACGCAGGATTGACGTATCCCCTGGCGGCAGGGTATAATTAAAAGGTTAAGACATCATGTATGCAGGAGGTGATCCCATGGACGATACGCTGCGCACTTGCCATCCGGCGGTGAGCTTTGCCTATTTCGCCCTGGTCATCGCCTGCGCGATGCTGCTGATGCACCCGGTGTGCCTGGTTCTGTCGACGCTGGGCGGCGGGTGGTATGTTGCCCGTCTGCTGGGCGGCAAGGGCCTGCGCCGCCACCTGCTGTGGCTGCTGCCTATGGCCCTTCTGGCGGCGGCGGTGAACCCCGCCTTTGTCCACCAGGGCGTCACCATTCTGGCCTACCTGCCCTCCGGTAATCCCCTGACGCTGGAGAGCCTGCTCTACGGTCTGGCCGCCGGCGCCATGCTCAGCGCCGTGGCGCTGTGGTTCGTCTGCGTCACCGATGTCATCACCTCGGACAAGGTGGTGTACCTCTTTGGCCGCGTCATCCCGGCGCTGTCCCTGCTGCTGAGCATGATCCTCCGCTTTGTGCCCCGCTTTGTCCGGCGGCTCCGTGCCGTGGCGCAGGCCCAGCGGCATCTGGGCCGTGATACCCAGACCGGCGCCCCGGTCCGGCGCGTCAGAAGCGCCCTTCGTGTGTTCTCCATCGTTGTCACCTGGAGCCTGGAAAGCGGGCTCATTACCGCCGATAGTATGCGCTGCAGGGGCTATGGCCTGCCGGGGAGGACATCCTTCTCCCTCTACCGCTTTGACCGGCGTGACGGTGCCGTCGCCCTCTGGCTGGCCTTCTGCGGCCTGTATCTGCTGGGCGGCGGTCTGGCCGGCGGCCTGCGCTTTCAGTATTACCCCATGCTGCTCAGCGGCCCCGTCACACCGCTGACGGTCAGCTTTTTCGCCGTTTACGGCCTGCTGTGCTTTACGCCGGTGCTGCTGGACGCCCTGTCCCGGCGCCGCTATCTCGTCCGGAAAGGAGGGACGCCCCGTGCCTGAACTGCTGCGTTTGGAGCATTTTGGCTTCACCTACCCCCAGCAGCCCTGCCCCGCGCTGGCGGATGTGTCCCTCACGGTCCGTCAGGGCGAGTTCTGGGTCCTCTGCGGCGCCTCCGGCTGCGGCAAGACCACGCTTCTCCGCCAGCTGAAGCCCGCCCTGCGCCCCCACGGTGCGGCCGAGGGCCGTATCCTCTTCGACGGTCAGCCGCTGGATGACCTGCCGCCCCATCGGCAGGCCGCTGATATCGGCTTCGTCCTCCAGTCTCCGGAGGAGCAGACCGTCACCGACAAGGTCTGGCATGAGCTGGCCTTCGGACTGGAGAGCCTTGGCTGCGACACGCCCTCCATCCGTCGCCGCGTGGCGGAGATGGCCTCCTTCTTCGGCATCCAGGACTGGTTCCATAGGAAAGTGGACGAGCTCTCCGGCGGCCAGAAGCAGCTGCTGGCCCTGGCCTCGGTCATGGTGCTCCAACCCCGTCTGCTGATACTGGACGAGCCCACCAGCCAGCTGGACCCCATTGCCGCTGCCGACTTTTTGCAGACTGTGGGCCGCCTGAACCGCGAGCTGGGCATCACCGTCCTCCTGACGGAGCACCGTCTCGAGGAGGCATTGCCCCTGGCCACCCACGCCGCCGTGCTGGACGGCGGCCATCTCCTCTGTGCCGGCGCGCCGGAGGCGGTGTGCCGTTCCCTGCGGGGCCGCGGCCACGATATGTTCCTGGCCATGCCCGCCGCCGTCCGTATCTGGGCCGGGGTGGACAGCGACGCGCCCTGCCCCATCACCGTCCGCGAGGGCCGCGATTTCCTGTCCGGCTGGTGCGATGAACACCCCCTGTGCCCGCTGCCGCCGGAGCCGGTGCATCCCGCCGGGGATACCGCCCTTGCCGGCGCGGGTCTCTGGTTCCGCTATGAGCCGGACCAGCCGGACGTGGTCCGCGGTCTGGACCTTCAGGCTCGCCGGGGTGAGCTGCTGGCCCTGCTGGGCGGTAACGGCGCGGGCAAGTCCACCACCCTGGGCCTGCTGTCCGGCGCGCTGACGCCCCAGCGGGGCACCGTGACCCACATGGGCCGCATCGGCGTTCTGCCCCAGGACCCGCAGGCTCTGTTCGTGAAAAACACGGTCCGTCAGGACCTCTACGAGTCCTTTGACGGCACGGACCTCCCCAAAGACCAACGTGACCGCCGGGTAGAACAGGTGACGGCCCTTTGCCGCCTGACCGAGCTGCTGGACCGTCATCCCTATGACCTCTCCGGCGGCGAGCAGCAGCGGGCCGCCCTGGGTAAGGTGCTGCTGCACCAGCCGGATATCCTGCTGCTGGACGAGCCTACTAAGGGCCTGGACGCCGCCTTCAAGCAGTCCTTTGCCGCTATTCTTTCCGCGCTGACCGCCGCCGGCACGACAGTGGTGATGGTCAGCCACGACGTGGCCTTCTGTGCCCGGTATGCCCACCGCTGCGCCCTGTTTTTCGACGGCAGCATCGTCGCGGAGGGCACACCCCGTGACTTCTTCTCCGGCAACAGCTTCTATACCACCTCCGCTAACCGTATGGCCCGGGACTTCTGCCCCTGTGCCGTCACGCCGGAGGACGTGATCGCGGTCATCGGTGGGACCGTCCCGCCCCAGCCGGAGGTGCCTGCCGCCTGGCAGCCTCTGCCTCCGGTGGCGGAGGAGTCCACCGCCTGGAAGCCGAAAAAGCTCCCCTGGTGGCGCAGGACCATCGCCGCCGTATGCGGTGCGGGTGCACTGGCGATCTTCTGGCTGGCGGCCAAGCACACCGACCTCACCGCCCTGGTGGGCGGCGGCACGCTCTCCCAGGCCGGCTGGCAGGCCCTGGGACTTTACGGCCTGTTCATCGCCCTGCTCTTCGGCTGCATCGCCGCCATCGGCCGGCGCTCCAAGCCCCTGACGCTGCTCCAGACCCCGGTGCAGAAGCGGAAGCTCTCCCACCGTACCCGTCTGGCGGCGGCACTGATCCTGCTGTGTATCCCCGCCACGCTGTATCTGGGCTTTTTCTACCTGGGCAACACTGCCTACTACCCCATCGCCTTCGCCGTGCTGCTGGAATGCATGGTGCCCTTCTTCCTGGTGTTCGAGGGACGGAAGCCACAGGCCCGTGAGCTGGTGCTGGTGGCCTCCCTCTGCGCCCTGGGCGTGGCGGGCCGCGCCGCCTTCTTCATGCTGCCCCAGTTCAAGCCCGTCCTGGCCCTGACCATCATCTCCGGCGTGGCCCTGGGCGGCGAGACCGGCTTCCTGGTGGGTGCCATGACCATGCTGGCCAGCAACGTTCTGTTCTCCCAGGGCCCCTGGACGCCCTTCCAGATGTTCGCCATGGGCATCATCGGCTTCCTGGCGGGCGTATTGTTCCGCCGGGGCTGGCTGCGCCGCAGCCGCGCCGCCCTGTGCGTCTTCGGGGCCATCTCCGCCGTGCTCATCTACGGCGGCATCATGAACCCCGTCTCCGCCCTGCTCTATGCCCGCACGCTGGAGTGGAAGGTCATCGCCGCCTACTATGTCACCGGCTTTCCCATGGACTGCGTCCACGCCGCGGCCACAGTTTTCTTCCTGCTGGTGTTGGCGGAGCCTATGCTGGAGAAGCTGGACCGCATCAAGATCAAATACGGCCTAGTGGAATAAGCAGACGCGCTCACCCCGACGGGGTGGGCGCGTCCGCGCGGTGCAACTTCAGGTTTCCCACCTTTTTTTCGCCGCAACCGAAAGGTGATAGACATTCCGCCGCTTCTCCTGTATAATGGCGGTGAGAACACAGAAGGGAGGACCGCCTATGCCTGCCATCCGCTGCAAGGCCTGCGGCAAGACCTATGATTCCCGTGAGGGCTTCTGCCCCAAGTGCGGCGCCTATAACCGCCCGCCCCGCCGGGAGTGGGTGGACGCCGGCGGCGACGTCCACTACGCCGAACAGGAGAAGGTCTGCTACGAGCAGAAGGAGTGCCACGAAGAGAAGGTTTGCTATGAAAACCAGACCCGCCGCCCCAGGCCCCATATCCAGTGGCACGTACCGAAGAAGAATGCCGCTTCCGGCGTGATAGGCGCTGTGATCGTGGTAAGCGTCCTGATCGGGCTTATCAACACGCTGCGCGGCGTGCCCGGTGACATCTTTGACCGCAATGAGCCGATGCCCGACTACGACTGGAGCACTCCGGAGTACGTCGGTGAGGCGGTAGCGTCGGCGCGGGAGTACGCGGAGATGGGCGAATGCTTCACCTTGGAGGGCGGTGCCTTTGTGGTGGCCTATACCGAGCTGGACCACGAGAACCTGTCCCTGCTGGCCTATGTGGTGGAGGAGGGGGACTACCAGACCTTCCCCGACCTTATCTGGGTGGACGATGACGGCTTTGAAAACTGGTGCTATCCCGAGGATGTTGTCGTTTCAGACACCGACGACAATGTGTTCATATGCACGTATGACCTGTCGCCGATGGAGGAGCTTACGGAGGAGACTTACCTGCTCTTCTCCGGCATGGATAAAGAGGTCGTCGTTCCCGTTGACCTTGCACAATGGTGATACAAAAGCCTCCCCTGTGGGGGAGGCTATTTGCTCTATATAGACAGGCCCTCCGGCGAAGCCGGGGGGCCTGTTTCTCAGAACTTATCCTTATTGAATATCCGCAGGATCTCGTCGAAGGACTTGTCCATCTCGTCCTGACCCTGCTCGCCCTTCACCTCGTCCAGGGGCTGGGGCGCGCCGCTGTTCTCCGTCTGTACGGGCTGGGTCACAGCAGCGGCATTGGCGGCCTGCTGCGCCTCGTCAAAGCCCGTGGCGATGACGGTCACGCGGATCTCATCGTCCAGCGTCTCGTCGAAGGCGGCGCCGAAGATGGTCAGCGCGTCGGGATGCACCGCCTGCTGCACCAGCGTGGCGGCCTGCTCCACCTCCTCCAGACCGATGTCCATGGAGCCGGTGACGTTGATCAGCACGCCCCGTGCACCGTTGATAGAGGTCTCCAGCAGGGGGGAGGAAATGGCCATCTTGGCGGCCTCCTCGGCCTTGCCCTTGCCGGCGGCGCGGCCCACGCCCATGTGGGCCAGACCGGCGTCCTTCATCACGGTGGTGACGTCGGCAAAGTCCAGGTTGATGAAGCCGGTGTCGCGGATCAGGTCGGAGATGGACTGCACCGCCTGGCGCAGCACGTCGTCCGCGATCTCAAAGGCGTTGGCAAAGGTGATCTTCTGGTCGGTGGCGTATTTCAGACGCTCGTTGGGAATGATGACCAGCGAGTCCACCTTGCTCCGCAGCTCCTCGATGCCCTGTTCCGCCTGGGTCATGCGGCGGTGTCCCTCGAAGCCGAAGGGCTTGGTCACCACGCCCACGGTCAGAATGCCTGCCTCCCGGGCGATCTCAGCCACCACGGGTGCCGCGCCGGTGCCGGTGCCGCCGCCCATGCCGGCGGTGATGAACACCATGTCGGTGTTTTCCAGCGCCTTGGCCATCTGGTTGCGGCTCTCCTCCGCGGCCTTGCGGCCCACATCCGGGTTGGAACCCGCACCCTTACCGCCGGTCAGCTTCTCGCCGATCTGAATTTTATAGGTAGCGCTGGAGGCATTCAGCGCCTGCTTGTCCGTATTCACGGCCACAAAATCAACGCCCTGCGCGCCGCCACGTACCATGCGGTTGACCACGTTGTTTCCGCCGCCGCCTACGCCCACGACCTTGATGCTGACAACGTTCTCCGGGCCGGTTTCCAATCCAAAAGCCATGTCTGCTCCTCCTGCCATAATTTGTATGAAAATGACGGATTATCTCCTGGTAAATGCTATATCTTGTATTGTATTACGAATTGGCGCAAGCGTCAAGTGTAAGCACTTAATTTACCGAAAAAGTTTTGTGCCGGGAGCATGAAGCACCTACGCAGCGTCCCCGATGCGGTGTGGTACGCGCGGCATCACTCCGGAATGAACCGTGCCTTTCCCTCCTGCATCATATTGATAACGCCCTTTTCGTTGACCTCCAGCTTCTCCACCACGGCCATCAGATAGTCCAGCTTGTAGCCGTAGTCGGCCTCCCGGGGCAGCTGCACGTCGAACCGTTCCAGATACCGCAGCGTCAGCTGTGCCGGGTCGCTCATATCCAGCAGCGATACGTCCGCCGTCATGCCGCGCTGGTCCAGCGCCTGCATGAGCGTCAGCAGCTGCTCCAGTGTCAGCTCCTGTCCCTCCGCCGCCTTTGCCGGCTGACCCACCGCCGGGTCTGTCAGCGTCAGGCCCTTTACCTGCGTCCGCTGCTTCGCGGCAGCCGCCGTCACCTCGTCCACGATGTTCCCCGTGTCGCACAGCAGGTACGCTTTCCCATCCTGCACGATGGCCGCCGGGTCCGCGCATTCCGTCACGATGATGGAAAGCCCGTCCGGCAGCGATCGCCGGAACTGCACCGTCTCGATATACGGCAGCGCCCTGCGGATGCGTTCCGCCGCGCTGTACTTGTTCATCAGGAACATATTGTCCCCCTCGCTGACGCCCGCCGCGTCGATGATCTCCTGCCGGGTATAGCGGTCATTGCCGCTGACCTCGATGCTGCGTATACGGAAAAACAGCGTCAGAGCCAGAGAGATGGCGGTGCAGATCAGCACAAAAGCCAGCAGCTTGTAGAGGAAGCTCAGGCTTCCTCTCCGCCGCTTATGGTTGTACCGTCTGCGCCTTGCCATCGTCCGTGCTCCTCCGCTGTTTTTGCTGTCTCGTCTATTGCTCTGTGATCCGGGCGCCCAGCGCCCGCAGGTCCCCGGCCAGGTCCGCGTAACCCCGCTGGATGTGGCCGATGCCCTGCACCGTGGTCACGCCCTCGGCGGCCAGCCCGGCCACCGCCAGCGCTGCGCCGCCCCGCAGGTCGGTGGCCACGACCTCCGTGCCGTGCAGCCGTTCCGTGCCGCACACCACTGCCACCCGCCCCTCGGTCCGGATGTCCGCGCCCATGCGCGCCAGCTCCGGCACGTGCCGGTACCGGCTCTGAAAGATGTTCTCCACAAACACCGTGGTCCCCTGTGCCCGCAGCAGCGCCGCCATCAGTATGGCCTGGCAGTCGGTGGGAAACCCCGGATACGGTGCCGTCCGCACCGGCGGCACGGCCCGCAGCGGCCCTGTCCGCACCAACTGTATGTACCCCTCACCGCAGCGGACGCCGCAGCCCGCCTGGTCCAATACCGTGGTCACCGCCGCCAGGTGCCGGTGCTCCGTGTTCCGCAGCGTGACCTCTCCGCCGGCGGCTGCCGCCGCGCACAGATAGGTGGCCGCTACGATCCGGTCCGGTATCACCCGGTGCACGCACCCGTGCAGCGGGCGCTTCGGCGACACCGTGATGACCGAGCCGCCCGCGCCCCGCACCTCCGCGCCCATGGCGCACAAAAAGTCCTGTAGGTCCGCGATCTCCGGTTCCCGTGCCGCATTGCAGATCACCGTCTCGCCCTCCGCGCCGCAGGCGGCCAGCATGGCGTTCTCCGTGGCGCCCACGCTGGGCGTGGCCAGCACGATCTGGCAGCCGGTCAGCTTCCGCGCCCGGCACCGCAGGGTCCCGCCTGCGTCGTCGATATCCGCCCCCAGCGCCCGCAGGGCCGCCAGGTGCAGGTCGATGGGCCGCGGCCCCAGCTCGCACCCGCCGGGATAGCTCAACTCCGCCCAGCCGCACCGCGCCAGTATCGCCCCCAGAAAGATCACGGACGACCGCATCCGCCGCATCAGCGTCTGGGGTATGTCGCACCGCGTCAGCGTGGTGCTGTCCACCAGCAGATCGTCTCCGTCCCACTGCACAGCGCAGCCTAAGTACCGCAGGATATCTGCCGCCGAGTCCACATCGCTCAGGTGCGGACAGCCCTCAATGCGGCACACGTCTCCACTGAGCAGCGTGGCGGCCAGAATGGGCAGTACGCTGTTTTTCGCGCCCTGCACCGCCACCTCGCCCCGCAGCGGCGTGCCGCCCTCTATGGTGATATACCTCATGTGCCCTCCCTTTCCCGTCCATCCAACAGCTATGCCATTGTATGAACGGACAGGGGAGAGGGGTGACTCCCTTACTTCCGCACCAACGCCATGACCGTGTCGTAGATGCGCGCCGTGGCGTCGGGGATACCCAGCACCTTCATGGCTCGCGCCATGGAGGTGCGCTTTTCGTTATCGGAGAGAATGGCCTCCACGGCCTTGTACAGCCCGTCGCCGGTGCTCTCCGGCTCCGTGATGACCACCGCGCCGCCGTGCTTTTCCAGCAGCCGCGCGTTCTTCTCCTGGTGGTTGTTGGTGACGTAGGGTGATGGCACCATCACCGTGGGCTTGCCCAGCGCCGTCAGCTCACTGATGGTGGAGGCCCCGGCGCGGCACAGCACCACGTCCGCCGCCGCCATCACCACGTCCATGTCATAGATATACTGCCGCACGTCCAGTCGGTCGGACTTGGGCAGGCCCAGCTCCCGCAGCTTCTGCTCCATGGCCTCCCAGCCGCCCTTGCCCACCGCGTGGATGTGGCGGAAGGGATAGCCCTCTGCGTCCTCCCGGCGGAAGAAGTCCACCATGCACTTGTTCATGTGGCTGGCGCCCAGGCTTCCCCAAAAGGATACCACAAGGGGTGCCTCGTCGTCAAAGCCCAGCTTTTTCCGGGCCTCCTCCCGGCTCAGCCGGAAGAAATCCCCCCGCACCGGCGTGCCGGTGACGACGACCTTGTCCTGCTCGCTGTAGTGCTGCTTGCTCTCCTCGAAGCCGACCAGAATACGGTCGACCGCTCCGGCGAGCATCTTCGTCGTCAGCCCCGGCACGGCGTTGGACTCGTGCACGATGGTCGGGATGCCGAGCTGCGCCGCCGCCTTGAGCACGGGGAAGCACACATAGCCGCCCGTGCCGATGGCAACGTCGGGCTTGAAGTCCTCGATGATCTTGCGCGCGTCCTTCGTCGCCTGCCGCGCATTGTGCAGCGAGCGGAAGTTGTACGCGATCTCCGAGGGCTTGAGGCTGCGGTGGATGTTCGTGACCTCCACGGTCACGATATCATAGCCCGCACGCGGAACGAGGTCCGTCTCCATCTTGCCGTTTGCGCCGACAAAGAGGATGCCGCAGTCGGGCATCCGGTCGCGCAAAACGCCCGCGACCGCGAGCGCGGGGTTGATGTGGCCTGCGGTACCGCCGCAGGTAAAGAGAAAATTCATAGTCAGTCCCTCCCGGAATATCGAAACTCAGGCGGCGGGCGCCGCCGAGACAGCTTACAAAGTTCGGATGCTACCGCGCTTTTTTCGTCGGAATATCGCGCGATATGCTCAGAATAATGCCCATTTCACCGAGCTGCATCAGCAGCGCCGTGCCGCCGTAGCTGAAAAACGGCAGCGAGATGCCGGTGCAGGGGATGAGATTCGTGACGACCGCGATGTTCAGAAACACCTGGATCGACAGCAGCGTCGT
>ERZ824480.1282-NODE-1282-length-23187-cov-2.908395_pt1 | contig 23187 bp, 39 predicted proteins | sample MGYA00519861_ERZ824480 | MGnify/ENA primary metagenome ERZ824480 (study PRJEB31778, sample SAMEA3449152) | human gut metagenome | biome: human gut; feature: human-associated habitat; material: faeces | place: United Kingdom | collected 2010/2012 ... | reverse complement strand
TCACATGTTGCAGAATCATGATCAATCAGCCATTCCATCTTCGAATAACGACGAATCGTTTCATGAATCGCGAAATAACCACCATCAATCACACACACTCGGTTATACCCTTCGGCTCTCAATATCCTATCATTCATATCATTCTTCAATACAACTTGCCACATTCATTCACGTATTCAGTCTCTTCATTCTTATGATCGGGATGACCACGAGCTACAATACAGATCACACAGCCTTGAATTTCAGAGAGACATTTCAATACTCCTTCCAACAGAAGCGTATTTTTCCATAGTTTGCCTTCCACACGTAATTCGGCTGGGAGAGTTCCACTTGCTGCCTCTTCATCACTTCTCAAATCTAGACAGAAGAACTTACTCCGTTCAGATTGTTTCAAATGCATTGAACTCAACACATCACCAGCAGCAATAGGAAGAATTGGTAAGGTTGGAAGATGAGGCATGGTAGCAAGAGTAGCAAAAGGAGGATAGTAAATGTCTCGTGATAAAACCCGATCAACTGAATAGTTCTTCACACAAGCTTTCTCGAAGATTTCAAGATTCGACGACCATTGATTGAGAAGCACGGAAATTCGAGATTTCTTAGAGGGATTGAAAGCACTAAGAATCAACTGAGTCTACCTTTCTCACTTGTAAAAGTCAACCAAACGACTGTAGAGAACATCTGATGTTGCTGTTACAGAAGGGCTCAATAAACCAGGAGAACACTGCGACAATACCCCAATCACTGCATACTGTACAGACACTGGTGTATTTGCTAAGAGGCTTTCAGCAGTCAGAATCACTTGAGTGATGTCAGTATCACTGAGTGACCATGGCAGTGCTTGTACTGCTTCTATCAGTCCATCGAGTGACGTGATTGCTAAGAGTTCAGACTGCTTCCACTGAAGCAACGCTAGTACAAAGAATATCACAAAAGAAGCATTTCCTTCTACAATCAATCGATCAATAAGACGGTCAGTGATCCCCATGGTCCACAGATCTGTCTCATGATAGATATCAGGATTTAGAAAGACTGATAGCAGCCATGACGTTGGAATCACGCCTTCTTCCTCTACTGTCTGATATGGATCTTCTTGGACTGGAATATTCTATGATCAAAATTGGGACAGTTTCTTACAGACACAAAATCGTCCTGTTTTTCTAAGGGATATGAATATGGTTTCCACCAGTTCAAGGAGATGGAATCCAGATGAGTGGCAAGGCGAGGAAGATGGAACTGCACCAATAAGTGAAGAAGAGCATGAAGACGGATGGTGGCCTTCCCACGGGAAAGTGACACTATTGGCAGACGGACTTCTTCTGTCACTGTACAACGTTGATTGAGACAGCGATCTGTTTCCAGTGTCTGTAGAGGAGGAGAAGAAGAAAGGAATGTGATTGAGAACATATCCAGAAGAAAGAGAAGAGTGAACTCCCGTGTGAAATTGCGACACAACAGTAAGAAAAGAATAAGATCAATAAGGACTAGATATCAGGAATGACAATAATTGGGACTATTATTGTAGGGAGCTCCAGAATTAATCAGAAGACCATACAAAACCCATAAAGCATCTCCTTTGACTCTAGTTTCATTTTCAACTGAAAATGAAGAGATTTGTATTGACATACCATTGGAAGAGAAACGATGGTAGATATGGTGAATGTAGTCTTCCACAATACCTGTATTAACAGTATTCACTTGCCAAACGCTGTCTGCGAGAGTGGTAACAAGATCAGGATCAATGCCTAGGAAGATCACAAACATTCGACATTGAAGTTCTTTAGGAATTTGGTAATGATTCTTTTGAAGTAGGGAACGGAGAAAAGGAATATCTGCTGATGACTAAGAGAAAGAAAACAAACTTGGATTTAAACGCACTGACTCCTTTTGCAAGAGTTCGTTGATTTGCTTTTCATCATCAGGAATCGGTTCCATCAGATATGCAGGATCGGGTTCGACCGTTTTGGTTTCCTCCATAAGATCTTGATGTTTTCTACATAATAATAAGATCCGAATCGTACTTCTGGTAATCCTGTTGCATTTCATTGGAGATATCATGCATCACATCTTCTAGATCCTCTTGACATAATCTTAAATCCGATTCAATACCCTTAATATCGCTTGTTTCTTCGTCTACTCCATCCAAGAATTTCCCAAAACGGTATTGTTAAGAAAAGCAACCCAGGCAGAATGGAATGGATATATTCTCTTTCTTCTCCTCTGAAACTGGAACAGGCTCAGAAGTTACTGGATCTTGTGGATTCTCTTGCACATGATTGTCTGTCGTTGTATTTAGTTCTGAGACTGATCTGAGAAACACAATCCTACCATCTCCCCAATCTTCAGCTTCATCAGAATCATCAACAACAAATAAACTGCTCATTGATATTCAGTTGGAAAACAAACACAAAATGAAGAATCACGATGACTCCAAAAAAAGTCACTTATTAGTTTACCAAAAACGAGATTCACAAGAAAAAACGGGTTAAACTAATACAGAATGCCTGGAACAGTGTCAATGGACTCTACATGTCATCAGAACACTGATGGCATACTTTGAAGTCCATCGTGAACAAATCCTTCCCGACTCTACCAAATTGAAGAACTACTTCATTCCGATTTGTCTCAAGCTGTAGATTTTTGATAGATGGAATAGTAACGCGATTCCTGAAGTCCATCACATATGTGTGTTGCTATAACTAACGCCAATACTTCAAGTCTACGAATGGATCCCATTCTGGAGGTCGTGACCGTAAAGAGTAGATAAATGGTTCAACAGTCGAGACTCGACGATGGGAAGGGAGTAGGCATCGTTCAGCAAGAAACACTTCCATTTCATAGGGTTTCCAGGACCCTAAGAAGTTCAATTTGTACTTGATTAACATCTATTGTTCAAAGGATACGATTCTGTACTTCATTGTTATCCACTAATTGGGTTTGGTTCAAGTGAGTTAGTAGATCGGGGTCTAGGCAGGAGTAAAATGTAGTATTAAAGGCATTGGAACGGATTCGACCGATAGGGAGTCGATCCGTTCCTAGATGACGTCCCTTCAATGGAGATGCATTGTGTAGATCATGAGGAATTGACAGTGTGAGTGTTGTTCGCAAGCCACAAATGTCTCTTCTTGCTGTAATAATGTATGTATTCACACTAGGTGTTTACTCATTCCATTCTGTACCCGCCAAGTTGCAGATATAGGTCTATATATTCACTTTTCAGCCAGCCTTCATAACGTCGTTGCACAAGACACATATAAACAGATTGGTTATCTGGAGGAGGGTTGAACAGAAGGGTGATATTTTTCTCTTCTGTCGGGTTCTCCAGAAACTCTTGTAGATCCTTGTTCACATTTGATATCAAAGCAAAATCGTAGTTCATGGAAAGAGTGATAATGACACGATGGGTAAAAAACACGAATCCTGCTGCAATGAACACGAGAGTCACACTGCACCAAACTACTGATTATGAAGTGTTTTACATGCAAAGAGATGATTAAGGAAGTAGTAGGAATTTACAATTCCCGTGGTTCTTGCCACATCGTTCATTTGCACGATGGCTCAAGAAAAGAGCTACAGTGACCACAAAGTTGAACTGGTATAAAGCTAAAGTGGGTGAATGAGAGAATAGGGAGTGGGTAGTACGACTGCAAGGACATTTGTCTTTTATAATGAAGGCCATACACTTGGTAATCCGATGAGAACAATTATTATGCAGCAGTAATGTATTAAGATAGAATTTCACCGTTTTAGGGAAGGAGTGGAGTTTTGTGGTTATTCGGTTCCTCATCCAGTGGAAGCTAAGATGCATCTTCGAATTCAAACGAAAGGTCGCTGTTAGCTATGTGGTTGATTGATAGAAGAAAATGCCACTCAAACCCTGATCAAGGGTCTGAAGAATTTCCAGCGAATTTGTAAAGTGATTGGAGATCGATATGAAGAAGCCCTTCATCACTAGTTGTCGTTTATCTTCCTTTGATTTTTAACAAACGCGTCATACCAATTACATATCATCAAAAACAGATCGTTTCTCATGACCTCGATCTCTTCCTCGACGTCCTCTTCCCCTTCCTCGACCTCTTCGATGAACCAAACTGACATGTTTATTCCTTCCAGAACGCACTTCCAACATTCCTCTCAACAGTTCATCACAAAGAAGACATCCCGAGTATTCTGTCTGACCACTCTCTAGTGGTGTATCCTTCTTATTAAAATCGATTTTCACTAACGAAGATCCACACTCTTCACAACGCTTCTTCAATACTTGAATCTCATGAATACTCGTTGTAAACCGAATAATCTTGTTGCATTGATTGCAGCATAACTTCCAATTGGGACGACTCTCCAAATCCAATACCATCATTCCCTCGCATTTTGTTTCCTCATCTGCTGGACATCTACAGAAAACAAATTCCATTATCCTACGGACACACTCCATTTGCTAGTAATCCGAAGCGACAAGAAGGATGAAGACATTGATTACATCCCATCCGTGTCAACTCTTCAAACGGAGGATTATTATAACAGAATGGACACAATGGATATGTCGTTCCTACAAACTTCTCAGAGTTTCCTAATGAGAACAATAGGAGATCAAATCCATCCAAAGGACATTTCAATTCCTTATACAATTTGATCGTTCCATTCGATGGAAGATTGTAAGTAACATTACATTCAGAGCAGAATAGACGTGGAGGAGGATTCTTCACATATTTCATGTAATGTTTACAAATGCCACATCGTGATAAAGGTTTACCTGATTCTGTGAGTAATGAAAATTCAGCTTCAAAAAGCGAATCTATGATCTACGAATGAATCTCGATTATCATCACTCACTCCAATATGAGAACGGAAGTAATCGAATTTTGATCTAAATACATCCAATGAGTGTTCTACAACATCTTCTTTCTTTGCCTTCCCCTGAGCAATCAATGTGCATTCCTTCTCAATATTGCTTCGAACTGTTGGAAGAACAAGTTCTGTGTCAACATAGTAATAACCATGAACCAGAACGATTCCTAGTTTTGTTGGAATCAGAGTACCTTCATGTCATTCTCATCTTCAATCATACGCTTAGGACCCAATGTCACATAATTCCTTTCAACAATATTCGAAATATGAACGGGAATTGAAGCATCCGTACCAATTCCGTTCTTCTCCATCAATCCAATCAATTCACTCTCTGTCAAATAACCTATTACTCAATCCATTCTCTCGTATCTACCAGGAGCTGATGTCAAACCTTCTTTACTTACGCATTTATCGATTTCCAGAATTTCTCCCTATTTCAGCAACGCCACAAATTATGTACTTTTTTGAACTCCAAAGCAATAGAAGAATAATTCGATTCTTCATCGTCTTCTTCTTCTTCATAACCACGATACAAAGCAGTAAATCCTGGAACTGTGACTCGTTTGAAAGAATAATTGAATGATTCATCTCCTGCTTTCAGTAGAACACGGGTATTTGTGTATCGACAGTCTATTTACTGAGACCCAGGGATATCCCTACCATCTGAGACTGTGGACAAGAAATGTTTAGTGATCAGTTCATATAGACTAGCTTCACCACCAGAGAGTGAATTCAAATCGACACTAGCCATTGGGGTAATCGGAGGATGATCACCCATATCTATTCCTTGTCGAGGTTGGTTAATACCATTTTGTATCAACTGATTCACATACCCTCCCCAGACAGGATGGGATCGGTGTCTCTCTATAGCTCCTCTATCGCTTGATTCTTCCTCAGCACTCATACAACAGATCGTAGTGTTGAGGATAAGCAGTGGATTCAGTACGAGGATACGATATGTAGCCCTTAAGGTACAACCTCTCTGCAAATACCATGCATTCCTTTGGACCCATCCCAAGACTCCGAGATGCGATCTTCAACATATCAACTGTATTAAGAGGCTGAGGTCGCACACGACGACCTGATGTGTCTTTCACTTGAATCACCTCCATCTGATGTATTGACTGAAGTTTCTTCTGGAATATGAAAAATATCTAAATAATGAGAATGACAAAAATACACACTTCTTGATCGAAAATTCGACCTCGAGTCCATGTCACGGGAATCACACGATTGTTCTTCTTGACAGCCACTTGGAGTGTCCAGTATTTCTAAAACTCACAATCCAGCACCAACCCAACTTCACCCTTGAAATGCTGAATCACATCAAACCGATCAACACAGAAACCAAGTGTTGGTATTTGGCAAGGTCCATATGATATGACAGTACTATCAAGATCACTGTACTTATTACGGAAGAACTGTGTTTGAAAGCGACTGAACGCAACTCCAATTTTCAGATCGAGTTCTTGGCGTGCTTCTACCGCCTTTGATTCATTTTCGTTTGGATCTGATAGCGTTTTCATTGCTTTGAGAATATCTGGAGCAGTAATGGCAGAATAACGAGCTCGATAGATACGCTTTTCATTTCCAGTTGGTTTCTTCATGACCGGCTTCACACAAGATAAGACTTCAAAACAGATATTCTCTCCTTCCCGATCACAATCCAACCATAATACAATGGCATCTCTATACCCATGATTCTACACCCATGTCTGCATACACATTCTTTCCAACATCCTTTAAGTGACGAATGACTCCTCCACTCGCTTCCTTCCGAATAGTCTTTCCCCCAATTCTGGTACTCGGGAGCAAAGTCAAGATTGAAAACGTGACCCACAACAGATGTCACCTATTAGTCAAGTTCACTCAACTCCATTACTTTGAACAGAACACGTTTACCTAAAAAGTCACCTTCAAAGTAGTGGATTGGCAACTTTCCTCCCCGTGTTTCATGTGTTCCTTTGGATAGAATCGATGAAATACTACCAGCAATTGATGGCTTTTCCGCCACCATTAGAACTTCTGGAAGAGTCATTCAAACGATTACTAAGGTGAAAATGCAGTTGCACAATACTTCTAAAGAAATAAGGATTACTTTCTATGATTGTTCGATTGTGAATCTCAGTGATCCGTCCACTCTTGCCTTTTTGGATACTGTTGCTATTTAGAAGTGTATATAATAATGCAGTTGGATCCGAGTACAAAGAAACGACTTCTTGGGTACTATCGTGAGGAGGACAAAAAAGTGGATACAACGAAATGGGTTGATTGTAGATGGCAATTGTATCTCAACAGATCCAATATCGGCTGCTTCGATCGATCGCACAAGATGAGTCTGAAATTTGTAAAACGCAGTACGGAAGACCTTATTTTGTTGTAATTGTTCTCTTGGACTTCAATTTGCAGATTCATGGAACTCGAGCGAATGTCGTTTACAGTGTCTCTCATCACTCAGGAATCGTTGTGTTAGGCTTTTCTTCTCTGTAAGAAGTAAAATGGGACTGTAAATCTAGAAATGTTGGTGTAGACATTCTCCATATTCGTCAAGATGTGCATTCAAGTCAATATATATCGATGATGCGTTCTGCATTGCATCCAAATGAGTATCGAATACTCAACTCTCTTTCTCCGCAACAACAAATGATCTACTTTTCCCTCTTTTGGACACTCAAAGAAGCCCTTTTGAAGGGAAAAGGGGTAGGGATTGCGGATCCAGCACAGCCAATGAGTTCGTTTGATTTCTCATCGATTACACCAAAATTGAGTTATTGGGTAGCAGTAATGAATTCGTGGATATTACTAGCATGGATACACAAAGATTCCTTTGCCGTATCTGTTGCCGTGGAATGGGATTCTGTTATTGATCATGCAGATTTAATCGAAATCGATAAACAATTGTATATACAAGTGAACGAGAGTCAGATTCGATTGATCCAAGATGATGATGTCATTTCTTTTTAGTGTTTCTTTTCTTTATGATTAATGATTTCATTTATTAAAACTGTGATATCTTTTGTGTGTTTTTTAATCTTATCATTGTTGGACTAATTCTGAGGATTGATAAGTAGATTTCTTTTAAAATGTAAGAATGATTTGGCCTTGCATAATAAGTTGCGGTGGAATGTGAATATATGAAAGATTGTCATGTTTCATGTTTAGTCGAATCCAGTAGTTCTAGATACAAATCCAACTACAGAAATAGTTACAGAGAAACCAAGGTCATCTCTGTATGATATCACTTTTGTATCTCAAGCGACGTATGATTGTTTTCCTTGTATTCCTTCTAGATTGAACCGATGGGACTTTATGATTCAAATTGCCTCCTATTGGAAAGGGTTTGTGCAATGAGCAAGTGTTACTCTTAGTCCAATGTCCATTATCTATTATATTCCTGAGGAAGATGTTAGTGATTTGAAGGCCAGGATGAAGAGTACAAAGTTGAGAGACAACATCCACATCCAATATGTGATTCGGGAAAATGCATCAATGTACCCAGTCAATGCTCTTCGGAATAAGGCCATTGATGCCGTTCAAACGTCGCATTTCTACATTTCAGACATGGATGTGTGGCCCTCGCGTAGAAGGATTATTGTATTTGACATATAGCATCAACGTATGATGCTCTCCGCAGCCTACCAGACTCACTTCTTTCTGATGAGAAACTCGCCATCATCGTTCCTGCGTATGAAATCAAAATGATTCCTTGTTCTACATTTGAGCAGTGTATTAGTTTCTATAAAATATATTATCCTAAAACCAAAGGTGAGTTGCGTTCATGTTTGGCTGAGAAACGTTGTCACACCTTCCGACCACGTGAGTGGTTGCATGACTACTATCCAAATGACTGGTTTTACTCCCAGAGTATGACCATTCCTGTCCCTTGTTGGAAGTCCGATACTCAGGAACCGTATGTAGTTGTGAAGAAGATCCCTGGAATGCCTCGATTTAACGAATCTTTTGTTGGTTATGCATTTAACAAGGTACAATGGTTGGAACATCTACGGTATGTTGGCTATCGGTTTGAAGTGCTAGTGAATGGTTATTCTGTTGATATTCCACATCCTCCGTAAGCTTAAATGACCACTATTTAGTGTAGGTCAGCCTTCCGGAATGAATTCTTCAACATCATTAGTAAAACTAGAATTTTCCCAATGTTTGACGTTTACCAAGACTTCCTACGGCATTTGAACGAGACAGAGGAAGACAAATCCGTGATGGGTTTGTGTCCAAAAGCGCGAAGACAGCCCAGACGTGTTTGGTTTGCATCGGATGTTGCCAAACTGAAAAAGAAGAATAAAACAAAGAGTTGATTTGTTTGTTTGATCATGGTATTTAGGAGCGTTTCTCAAATGGAAGGAACACGGTTCTACGATGTTTCTCGTGGATCAGAATGAATCACGATTCTGAATCGTTTCTCGCATACTCTCAAAAAAACCACAAAGAAGCATAAGCAATGCCAAAGAGACGTGGAGGACCAAAACCCAAGTGGAGAAAGAATAAGAAGCCAAGAGAGAATGTATGGAGAACGATGGATGCTTGTCCTCGGGAAAGCAAGCTATTTGAAGATTATTACCGTCTGCAGCATATTTGTCCCGAAGAAGAGTTCACTCAGTTCATTGAGTGTTTGGTAGTCCTTTTTCTTCATGGTGAGTTCTAGAAGACAGATCTTCCCACAACATTTCGTATAAATGAGGCAGATCCGGATTATGAGATTATAAAGAAGAATCTCAAGACTAAGTATCATTTCGAGGGAACAGTGGAATATGAAGGTCAACAGATTTCATGTGTCCATCCAATTGAATGGTACGAAGATGAAGGTGCATGGCAAGTTGGAATGGATGTGTATTGTAACTCTAGATTGATATTCATCGTAAGAAGCTGCGAAAGATTGAGGCATTCAAGGAACTTCATCAATACATGATTGCTTTGAATCTTTCGGGTCATATTGGTCGTCAGGAGGCTGTGAGTATGCTTCCACCAATGTTCCTGGATGTTCATCCTGACAGTATCGTGTTGGATATGTGTGCTGCACCAGGATCCAAAACCCTTCAGATTCTGGAAAAGGTACATCGAAGTGAAGGCCATGGAATTGTCGTTGCTAATGATGCAGACAGCAAACGTGCGTATCTTCTTGTTCATCAAGTAGTTGTTAGATTGGTTGTTCATGTCTAGACCAGTCATTTGAAGAGCAGTAATATTATTGTAACAACGCATTTGGGCCAACAGTATCCGTTTTTGAGGTAGGTGGTGAGATGTTGTGTTGATGTAGATTTGATGATGAAGTGACTGTGAAAGATGATTCTGTCTGTCAGAGTGGTTCTTTTGATAGAATCCTTTGTGATGTTCCTTGTAGTGGAGATGGTACCTTGGTAAGAATAGTCCGTTTTATTCACATCAGAGAAAAGCCCCCGAATTATGGAAGAAGTGGAATATCAAGTATTCTCTGGCTTTGCATCCTCTTCAACTGGCTATCACAATGCGAGGTCTGAAACTCCTTCGTGTTGGAGGTCGTTTGGTGTACAGCACCTGTTCTCTGAATCCCATTGAAGATGAAGCAGTCGTGTTTAGTCTTCTCAAACGGTGTCGAGGTGCTGTGCGAATTGTGGATGTGAGTACTATGTATCCTGCGCTGAAACGAGCGTCAGGTCTCTATCAGTGGAAGGTGTGTGATCAGGAGAATGGTGTGTATACTAATTATGAGTCGATTCCCGCGGAACAGAAACGATTGTATCGTGAGACTATGTTTGCTCCAGAGGAACAGGAAGCGAGAGAACAACATCTAGAAAGAGCGATGCGATTCTTGCCGCACATGCAAGATACTGGTGGTTTCTTTGTGTGTGTGTTGGAAAAGGTGGCTCCAATTCCTCGTGCAGAGAAGGAGGAAGAGGAAGCAAAAGAAGAGACCTCTGCTATGGTAGAAGAAGACCAAGGGGTTGTTGAAGATGAGGCAAATTTGAAGGAGGAAAATGAGGAAGAAGAGATAGATGGGGGAGACTTGGTAGGGATTGTGAAGGAAGAACAGAGGTATGGGGTTTAAGTGGTTTTTCATTTTCAGAGCTTTTTCTGCCAATCGGAAATATGATACATTGATACCATGGAACCGAAAATGGTCCTATTTTTGTCATTCCATAATTCATAGCTTAGAGTCATTGAAGTCATTCTATGGTATTGATGATGAGTTTGAATGGGATTTGATCTACTCACGAAGCGAGAGTAATAATATTCTATTGTATGTGAATCCAACAATTAATCGACTGTGTTTGACATCCCAATCAGCAAAGAAATTGAAGGTGGTAAACACTGGTTTGAAGCTATTTGAATATAACAGTCGAACTTGTGAATGTGCGTATCGTATCTGTCAGGAAGGTGTATCGGTGATTCGGAAGCATATGACTAAGCGAATTGTACCTGTGTGTTTGGAGGACTTCAAGCGGGTTTTGGAAACCCAGAAGATATCTGCAGAAATCACAGCTTTTTCGGAAGCAACGCAGGGAATATTGAAGGAGCTGGAAGCAGGAGCTTGTGTGTTCGAATTGAATGAAGAGGCGAAGAAAGAGTTAACGGCTAAGTTTCCTAGATTCCAACGTGTGTTTGAAGAGATGGGATGTGTTGTATGGCGTGGTGTGAAGAACATCAACGTATTGGTTACAGAGACTGATATTGATACTATGAAACGAGTTCTATTGATGGATGTTTGAGTTGTTTAGTATTGGTGTGTTTGTAAGAAACAACTTCATGAACAATTGGGATTAACCCAAGAGATAGGGTACAGCGCAAGGATGCGATTCTTATTCGAGATTTCGCTCTCGTTTCAGATGACTCCATACATTCTTTACAGCATCTCGATGACGATTGTTGAGACGACGACCGATTTCTGTATCACCCATCAATCCCGTCGTCTTCAGTTTCACCAACAGATCATACTCCCACTCCTCCCATGGAGCTGTATTGGTATTGAGTTTGCGTGTTTGCTGGTAGATTTGAATGTAGGTGTATTCAGGCATTCTGCGCTGGATTTCCTTGTTGGATAGACCCTGGTTTATATACTCTCGCAATCTGTTTGTTGCTTCTACTGTCCATCGAGGCTTCTTTCCTCCCTTGCAGATATCATTCTTCCATTTGTTGATGCATTGACTCACCGATCGTGTGCCCACATAGGAAGCCACTTGATTCCAGTGCATTGAAGCGCCCAAATGAGACACTGCATGTTGCAAACGATTACACTCTTCGGCACTCCATTTCTTGGGAGAAGCTCGAGAGGAGGTGAACATGTCAGCACCACTATCAGTATCAGCTGGCAGTGTCCACTCAGCGTCACTGTCGTCTGTACTCTGGTTGGACTGAGATTCTTTGGTTTCAACTACATTGTCTTCCTTTGAGGATTGGTCTGTAATGATCTCGGACTCAGGAATGATTTCTTTGGACTCAGAATCATCTGGTTTCTGAGAATTGAGGCTCAGTTGTCGATTGAGAGTATCCAAGGACGGTTCATATGGACTCATTGAGTCAGGAAGACTCATTCTGAAGATCAAATTGACGTTACCTGAGTTTCTGCGCGACAAGGACTGATATACTGGGTAACTATTATCTGGGGATCTGTCTTCTTCATAAGTAGAATCAGATTCAAAGGAATAATTATAATTTGACTCGAAATAGATATCCGTTAGAGCACTATCGAATTGATCCCAGCTGATAGTTGGACTCATGGTATTATACAACTCATTGTCATAAATAGAATAGTCATTATTGAACATTTTCAATTCAGTGACAGTGCTAAAAGATAAAATGACCATGTTTACAACAGACCTGGTCATTCAGAGAATTTTCTTGGAAATCTTCTTGCGCAAGGCAACAATACTTTCATTTCAGTCAGAGTTTTCTAGGAAATTATTCCTGCCCGAGAATAGTATTGTTGAATGGACGCTTTGGAATGGGAAAGAAATGACTCTAGCAATGAAGTATCCAAATGCAACGCATCACACATTTTATTGTATCTGATTGCTAATCCACATTTTATACACCATCCGTTGCGTAATACGAATAACAAACAGAAATGAATTCAGAACAGCGGGGTTTTCCAATGGAACATTCGACACAAGAAAAGAAGATGCTCCAAGAGGAACGAAAGAAGCGAAAGTGATTCTGTCTCTTGAATTTGACTTTAGACTGGAAAAGAAACTCCAGAAGTTACAAATGGGAGCAAATATGCGAGATGAATCGAAATGGCCTAAATGTATTGTATGGGTTCCAAATCGTTCTCGTTTCTGTTCAGGAGAACGTGTACCTGGGAGCAAGTACTGTATTAATCATGTTCATCTGGACGGAAATGCGGAAAGCCAATCTCGTCGACGTGTAGTATGTCCTATTGATCCTTCACACACTGTATATGAGGATAAATTGGCGAAGCATATCAAAATATGCAACAAATCCAAACAGAATGAAGAAGTGACGAGTTGTCCCTATTTTGTCCCCAATTTTAATCAAGGAGATGCTACCATTCATGAAGTGGTTTCGTTTGATTCACCTGCTCAAGTGAGTGCAATCATTGAATTTGATGTAGAAAGAGCAGTTTGAGCACAACTTGGAACAGAAGATTCGGAAAGTGTATTCTTCGCTCTTTTCAAATGGGATTGAAACTCATATTCTGCGCCCCTCATCGTTTGATGCTTTCATTGCCGATAAATCAGATCGAGGAGCAACAAAAGAGTCGCTTCGTCATCTCTATCAACAAGTGAGTATGATCAGCAACATGCAAGAACAGTACTTCTTGTTTATCTTGCTCATTACAGAGGGATGATCTCTAAGGATCCAGTATATATTGAATTTGGAGCAGGTCGAGGAATGCTCAGTTTGGGTGTTGATTACTGTTTAAATGGATATTTGCCTACTGATTCTTCGTATCCACAAGCCACTTCTCAGGGCAAATATCTTCTCATCGATATGAGTCCGGTTCGATTTAAAGCAGATCGCTGGCTTCGTCACAAGGGATCGAATTTCTTACGTATCACAGGCAATATTCGTGATATCGATCTGAAAAAAGTGCCAATCTTTGGTGATAAGGACAATCGGAGGATTGTGGGGATTGCAAAGCATTTGTGTGGAGTTGCTACAGATTATACTATTCGATGTTTCCTTAACTCTGTGAAAGAGGATTTAGAAGGAGTAGGCCTTTGTATTGCTACTTGTTGTCATCATCGTTGTCAGTGGCACAGTTTTGCTGGTTGTGATACATATCTGGATCTAGTGAGTATTTATAGGAATGTTGATTATAGGGGTTTACGGAAGGAGAGTGGGATTATCTTCGTCGATTGACAAGTTGGGCCACGAATTTAGTTGTGGTTGGTATGATTGATAACAGATAGAATAAGAATCATTCTTCGGGGGAGAAAGAACAGCGAGAGGATGTTCTAAAGAAGATTGGAAATGAGGACACGTTAACGTTCAATTCAGTGAAAATTGAGTATATTCCGTTACAGTCTCTTGTTCGTTTGATGATTAGAATGGATCCTGAGTTGGGTAGGATGAGTAAACGGATAATCGATTATTGTCGATGTGAATATATAAGGACTCATATGAATGCAATTTTGGATCGTGAACAGCGATCAGAACGGTTTCATGTGAAAATGGTGAGCTATTGTGATGCAGAAGAGAGTCCTGAGAATTGTTTGATATTAGGGTGGATTTGAGTTCTTTGTTCGATTTAGAGAGAATCAAGATAGGAGTATAAATACACTTTCATAATTACCATTGATTCCAATAATTTCATTCTATGAACTACAGGTATTCAAAAGAATGGAATTGAAATCCAGTCTTTGGAATCAGACAATAGAAAGAAGTCGGATTCCTGACGAATGTCTATCAGAAGATGTGATTGTTGGAATTGATGAAGCAGGACGTGGACCTGTAATGGGTAGTATTTATGTTTATCTGTTATTTAGGACCTATGGTATATTCAGCTGCATATTGGGTAAAGTCAAAAAATGAAGAGATTTCCAAAATGGGGTTTAATGGTGGACTTTGATGTTGTTTCTGATGTGTAGATTCCAAACAGCTTACAGCCGTCCAACGGGATCATCTTTTGGATTCCATCGATGCCAAGGATTCGATTGGATATGTGATTCGTACTATTTCTCCCAAAGAGATATCGGCAAATATGCTCCAAACGTGAGGCTGTATGGTCTGGGTGATGTCTAGTGTTCCTTTCAATTTGAACGAGATATCTCATAAAGCTGCAATGGATATGATTCGTGAATTACTGAGAATGAATATCAAGGTTTCTGAAGTGTATATAGATACAGTGGGTGATCCAAGCAAGTATGAAAGCAAATTGCAGTCTACCTTCAGCTTCACTCCAATTAAATTCAAAGTGAGTAAAAAAGCAGATGCCCTGTTCAAATGCGTTTCAGCAGCGAGTATTGTAGCAAAGGTATTTTGTTCATTCCATGATTGATTCTAGACACATCGAGATGCAATTATTGCTAATCATCAATGGGAAGAGACGTTTATGAGAGATCGAGATTTCGGTCCTCAAGGATCTGGATATCCCTCAGGTTTGTGTGATTGAATCGATTCAGAGATAGATCCAGTCACAAAGAAGTTTCTTTCAGAGTCGATGCATAAAGTGTTTGGATTTCCAACTTTCGTTCGGTTTAGCTGGAGTACGATTCCTAGGATGATTGCTGATAATCATGGAGTATCTATTCGATGGAAGGAGGATGGTCCGAAGGTTGATAAGAAGAAACGGAAGTGTGAATCAGTCTTGTGTGTACTACATCATGTGGGGTAACAAACATGTTTATTCGCTACTAAAACTCAAATCTACAGTTGATACACAGAATACACTTCGTTTATCTCGGTTTACTATATCTGTTATACGAAATCTTGAACAATTCGGATCTGTTGGTTCTTCTTGTCGAATTTTAGAACAATACAACCGATGATCCAGATGAATACCCCAAGCCTTTGGAGGATAATAATATGAAGAGGATTTGTGTAAAGTTTCTACATGTAACAACTCTTGAAAGATCTAACCTGGAGCTACAACGATTAACGAAGCTTTCTTCTCTCGTATGAATCTAGATAATGCTTTCATTGCGATTTGAAAGGATGAAGAATATGCTGAAATTGGATCTGAAATATCGAATAGGAAAGCACTTAGCGAATCCAGAAGAATAAGACGAGGTGGATCTACGTAACAAAGAAACAATAGAAATACTGTCCGTATTGGAACAAATTGAATGAGCAAGAAGAGAAAAGTGAAGAAGGTCTACAGGCTGGTAGACAAGAATTCGCTCCACCGATTGAAGAAGAGTTTTGGATCGTTCCTCAGATACTTCAATAGAAAGGAGAAGCAGAGAGATTGACTTTACCAAATTTCCCAAGTCCAACTTGCGATCTAAATCGAAAATGACGGCAGGACTTTCCAATCCACCAACAGACCGAGGTGCAACAACATGAGCAAGAATGAAATAAGCAATCTAGGATCATCAAATGACACAAGTAGCCACCATGCTCTTCGCAGATCCAGCTCGTCCCACAAGCTCAAGAGTATTACAGGCATCGAGAAATGGCTACAGATAATGGAATAAACAATCGATATACAAAACTCGGAATGCCAGTAGGAATGGGTTCCGTAATCCCGCTTGCAACATATTCCAATCCGTCTGAATCAAAGAGGAGAAAGTCAGAACCAAGAATTGGAGACAGTGACTGCATGATTGAGAAGAGTTCTTCTTTCTTAGGAGGACAGTATTTAAAATCCTCTTCATCGTGCTCTTCTTCCATTTGTAGGAACGAACTTGGTTGAATAAGAAACAATGAACTCATTTCGCGTCAATGTAAAGTCATACGGTTTAAACAACTCTCGAACCTTTTCTGTAACTTTAGCTTCTTCTTCTGGAGACTTCTGGAGTGACTTCCAATCTTCTCCCACATTCTCGGCTTCCAACAACGAACCAACGGCCTGGTGGAAGAATTGCATATTGGGACGGCGTTCTCGCACTACATACCCTATCCGCTTGGGCTGATCTTCTCCCACTCCATACACTTCGGCATACAGATAATCATCTTCGCCAGCAAATTCTCGCAATGATTGGTTCTCAGGAATATCGCTAAAACGGAAGCCTCTCTGCGTAGCAGCTGCATCTAAAACTAACTTCACAACAGGAGCTGTCAATGAGACGGAATCAAGCAAGAGTACCTTTAGATGCATCGAAAGGAAGAATTTGAATGTGACAGTGAACAGGATTACGAGTTGTGAGATTCCTCTCCCATAGAAGAACAGCCTTTCCTTGATCATGGAACATCCTATTCATCAGTATTCGACATCTAGCTCTACTTTACAAGAGCCCTCTTAAAGCGTTCAACATCTTCTAGAGCTTCAGGAGGCAATTGCAGTGATGATTGACGATGCACTACTGGAATCACCAACAAATGGTTCGGACAGAGTTGTCCTTTCGGCACTGCTAAATAGGCGCCTTCACTCACGCTACATGTGATTCCTCCCATATTGAACTTAACCTGACAATTAGCTGCTTCTCAACATTTGGAGCAGCAAGACAAAACCAACACGTATTATTACGCTGAAGATCGAAGCGATAATTGGGATTCTCGTCCTGACTGCGCATACGCTTCTGACGATCTTCAGTTTCGTTTTGCCCTCGCTTAAGGGTCTCAAAAGGTGAAGGTGTAAAGAAAACGTCAATTGAACACAAGTCTTCCCGTTTCATCTACCCATTATCATTTTTGTCTGTTTTTACTTGATTTCGAGGTGTCACATTCAGAGCGTGAATCCATTTTCGACTCTTATCACCACCAGCCTTCACAGGTCCCAAGCAAACAATACGAGAAATGGTATCATCCGGATTTCGATATGGTAGACGCTCGTAAAAGGTGTTCTAGCAAGTCATTCAACAATTCTACTTGTACCAGCGAACCAGCGAAATGGTATCGTGGACAGACTGTTTTTAATACAGAACTGATGATTGGAGAACCTACTGTGGTGCAATCAGGAATTGTTGGGAAACGAGTCGAATCGAGATGATGGAGCATCCTACAATAATGAGATACATGGATTGATTACCCATAACTCCATTCAGCGGAAAGAACAAAATCAACACCTGTTTGAGGAATCGTAGCAAGAACTCGATCAATTTGTGATTTGCGATAATATGCTGAAGAGATGTGAGCCTCATCCAAATAATGTTCTGGGTCATAAACTCCTGGAATACAAAGAACCTATTAGTTAGAGGAAATGACATTTCAAACGATCAAATCTTTGAATTGAATATAGTCTACATCCGTAACAATCGTAACATTTGTCATTCCAGCGAAATGATCCTTAAGCTCGGGTGAAAGCGTCTCGTCTTTCAGAACCACATACGTAGGAATAGGAAAGTCTATATCTAGAGATAACAATGATCTATCCATTAGATACTTAGAGGGATACTATTGTTCTCATCTAGGAATCGTCCAATACAGAATAAGACATCAAACGGTCCGGCCTTGCTTCCATTTACCTTGCGAACTCGATCCATGGCTTCTTGAAGATGGCCTTCAATATCTCCGCAGAACAAAGCCTATAACTCAACATCTTCTTTCAACTTCACTTTCACCATCTTACAAACAGAATCTGAAAAACAAACACTTTATGATACATAAACGATTAATAGTATATCAAAGACGGAAGCAAAAGGTCATCCGATCATGTCGTCTTCTCTGCATTCGTTTGATTCGGATATTAGGAATACTTTTAACGCTCTACAGTTTATATTAATCAATCAAATTAACTGGTAACAACTCAATAATCACCTTGCGATTCTTCTTTGTCACTGGACTCTTCACCTTGGTTCGCTTCTTGTCAGAATGCTTTCCTGAGGCTACTGATACATTTCCAGGCAGATCCAACTCTTGTGTCTTCCTACTTTTCAGTCTTCACATGCATTTGTACGCAATTTCCTCTGTTGGTTCTACTGAATCTTGTGGCTGACTAGATGGCATGCAAAGAGGTTGCAACAAGCCGTTTGCCAAGGAATCAGACCGTTCCATCGGAGCCGTACTGTCTTCTCTAGGCCGTTCTCTACGAATTACACCCATTCCGTAACATTACGGTGTTTGACTACTCGAGAATTCCTGTGAATGAAACTGAAAACTATCGTGACGATTGAGGATCACACTGGGAAATCGTTCTGAAGGGAGTCGATCTCCCTGAGATAGGTTGGGAAACGTCGTTAGCATCTCCGCTAGTTTTGCAGTATCCATCAATTCTTGCGATTGAGTCAAACGAAAGTCTTGCGAAAAGGAAATTACTGGAGTATCCAGAACTGCTCCTCCAGAACGCTGATTCTTGTTCCCTTGACTAAGTTGTTGTTCCATCTAGATGACTCTTCTTTTGAGCAAGAATCCACTATCATCCAAAAGGAATCTAAGGTTTTGTTCTTAGCGGCATACTTCCCTCCACATTATGGCGGCACTTTCCCAGTGAGACGGGCACATAATGAGTAACAAACAGAGAATGACCAGTTGGTTAATTACTAGTGGAATAGGTGCCAAATGGAGTTGCTGACTACGGACGAAATGGCTGTTGCACCTGCAATTGCCATTCTAGATTTCATAACGATTATGAACGTAGAAACCCTGTTCTAACGGTATCATTCTTGATGAGCTTATGTTTCTTCTTTTTTCCACAGTCCGAACTGGAGCTAGAGCTGGAGCTTGAACTTGAGCTTGAGCTTGAACTCGAATGCTTGTGATGCTTCTTGATAGACGATACTTTTATCTTCTAGAAGGATGAAACGAAAATACCTGTACTACTTTCCCACATCGACACCGAATATACTTCTTTCCAGCAATCGATTGAACCATACAACCGCATTTTGGACATGGAATAGTATTTGTCTACAGTTGGACATAGTATACAACTCTACAGTAGCAGAGTAGGAGTAATTTGTTGTAACACTATTGCTGTACACTCCATTGGACTGTTGTATGGGGTATGCAGGCTGAACCATTTGCGTTGCAGGAATTCCAGGACCATAGAGTACCGGAGGCACAACAACTGGATATGCTTGGGGAACTGGAGGGGGAGGGAGAGAAGAAACGGAATCAGAACAACATAAAGGACGAGGAGGAAGAGGAGGAGCACTAACAGGAACAACTGAAGGAATGGCGAGTGGCGCTGGTTGTTCCCTCTTTTCTGTAATCTCCGTAATCTCTTCTGTTATTTCGTACACTTCCTTGGTCGAGTGGTTCATTTTGTCAATCAGCAAATCTATCCCTTTTCTATATCCCATGATCAGATCATCCAAGAAATATCGAATCCTCTGTTGTTTTACATATTCTCAAAAGAATGATACGAACAAACATAATCCAATATTTACATTTCGGTATAATAGTAATTGAAATCCAGCTGACTGGCAATCGTTACAAAGTCTGCATACCTACAAATGAATACTGTCATTCATTTCAACCCTTTAGGTGGATTTCGTAACTTCACAATTAGTTGCTGCATCTTCTGAGTAAATTCCTCGTTCAGTACGGCAACCTACCAATCATACAGCCATCAATTCGTCTACTCCATTACATTTATGATTCAGAATATCGTCCAATTCCAGTGTAACGCTTTCTCCATTCTACAGTTCACCCATCCCTCAACCATCAACATTGTATTTATCTAGCAAGAGATTAATAGCGTCAAAGAATGGACTCTATGCATTAAGTCAGAATTCAGCAAGAACCTGAAGACCAACAAATCGTTTCGAACAGTCCAACAACTCATTAATACATTGTTTAATTCCCATATCTCCACTCGAGATGAAGAAGAAACGACATAAATCGTTCATGTATTGTTCATGAAGTTTCAAAATGGAATCAAATCGATCCACACTATGCAATTTGGAAATAAGGTTGTCAAACAATTTATCAATCACATGTAAGAAATAGAAGTTTTGTAACGTGACCAAAAAACTCTGGATTTTGACACGCAATAAATTAAAACGGTCCATTGCAGGTCGTAACGACCGTTTGATTTCCGGATCTTTCAGTGTATCTAATTCTTGTCCCAAAGAACAATGCTCCATCCACAATCGTTCCATTCCAAGTGACTGGGTTTTTAAGGTCATCAAAGTGGTGAAAATAAGTTCATATTTTGTCATTACAGCAGGTCCAAAGAGGACGTTTAGATTGGGTTCACATTCGATATTAAAGAATGGTTGTTTCCACATATCCAATGCAGTAAGAGCTCTCACACGTCGCAATCGAACATGTTGGGAGATAAATGAATAGGAAGCAGATAGAGAGGTATTGTGTACACAGTGATTAAACTCATCCTGAAGCCAGCCATCAGATATCTCTGCTGGCGAGTGTAACAATCCATAATCAACTCGAGAAATAAACTCCAAATAGAAGTCTCCTGCTCCCATCAAATAGAAATGATGAAGCAATCGTAACATGGCTTGTAAGTGGTATGTTGAATCGTATACTTCAATAATATGCCTCTGTGCTTGTTCACTTACTGATGAGAGAAATATCTCAAATTCCTTATACTACAGTCAATTCACAATCCCATTATTACATTCTCCAATGAACATGAATCCAGGATATGAACGTCAGATCCTCGTACTAACCACTATACTCACATCTTCATTATATTCTCACCTTGTGATCTTGGAGAGCATCTCTGATGAAGTGAACAGACTTCCCACAATCGAAGATCTGATCCACGAAACGAGGTGGAAAAAAGCTTGGAATCATACGATGACGGAAATGGTAACTATTCTTGGAAATGACAGAAAAACCCTACGTTTCTGTCCATCGATTGTAATTCTCAGAATAAGCTAGAATTGAGGTACAGCGACATATTCCTACTTCCATCAGCTTTCAAAGCTCCAGCAGGTAACACAATTTCAACAAAGAACTCAGCATGAATATCCAACAATCGACCATTCACTGCCCATTCCCAAGCCTGCTTCAGAATGAATCGATTAATGTCTTCAAGTAGAGACAAAGACAAATCTCGATATTCCCGATTCCCGTGATTTGTCTACATCACACATTCTCGCGAAACCTACAAAATTGTAAATGGAAGAGGCTAAGGCTCCTCCACGGAGATTGATGGAACAACAGAGAACATTGTAAAGGAAGGTGAGACGACGAAGTGGTGATTCACATTGAAAGAGCCTATCATTGATACGAGTATATAAAAGGACAATTTCTGTAATGTGAGTGGTTCTGAATTTACAGATTGACTATTGGTTTCTTCGAGTGAAATGACAAATCGGTAGTATTGGTAGAGTTGTTTGTTCACATTGTCATTAACGCTATTCCGAATGATTCCATGTTCCTCAGACTTGGTTTGATCCATCAATCTACACAGAATGAGAAAGGTTTGTTGTTACGATCGAATTCGTTTGTATAATGAACCGAGTTGCAGTAAATGAAGAACTGTATTAAATATGTGAATTGGAAGAGATAATGAGGAGGATACTTCAAATAGTGAACTATCTTTGCTAATTCTGATTGTATATAGACACAACCAACTTGTAAATGAAATAAGTTGAATCAATGCCTTGGAAGGAAACAATGAGTTCTCGAATCAAGAGCGGCTCTGCAATCTAGTTATAAATAATTGGAAGAAAACATACAGATACTGGCTGTGTTGTTTCCTTTACATGAGTCTCTACTGTCTCTTCTGCAATCTTCTTTGGAGTCTATTCGTCATAAATTCCTTTCAAAACATACTGAATGAGATGGTTGTGAAGGAAGTTTTGGAATTGAGAACGACGAGAGAGAGATTGATTTATTCTGATAATGGAGTGTCATTAAGAGATACAACATCCATCTATAAATGACTCGCAAACACTAGAATCACAATCGAGTTTGTGGGTTGGTTTCACGCGACATCGTTAGTTTAGAATACAAAGAATCGAACTTTTCGAGATTATCGTTTCCGTCAATCACATGCTGTCGACAAATCCCTCGAATTGCAGAAATCACGCTCTTTTCGTCCGCTTCATTTATCAGTTCATTCACAATCCTTACGAATCTGCGAATCTGCAAATGTCCTTAAGAATCGATTACTCAGGCGCAACAGCGAATCATTTCTCCCTTCTTGGCCATAATGAGAAAATAACCGACTCAGCAATTCCGAAACGGAATCTCGTTGCGGAGTACTCATTGTGAGTGGCTTTAAAAGCTATATTTAAATCCTGTCCAAAATGGAGCTTATTTCTGGAACCGGATTCAATTCAGATTATCTCAATGATTATAAGACTTCTGTGCTCGTACGCAGGAATCTGTACTGAAATTCCTTGTTTGCCATCATTTTCAACTGATTGGCTG
>ERZ824480.1281-NODE-1281-length-23190-cov-7.172855_pt1 | contig 23190 bp, 21 predicted proteins | sample MGYA00519861_ERZ824480 | MGnify/ENA primary metagenome ERZ824480 (study PRJEB31778, sample SAMEA3449152) | human gut metagenome | biome: human gut; feature: human-associated habitat; material: faeces | place: United Kingdom | collected 2010/2012 ... | reverse complement strand
ACGTTGTTATCGAAAACGTCCACCTCTCCGACAGTTTGATGATGTTGTCGTATAAACTCAACGCGTTGGACGATTGATTTTGCGGACAATACAAATCAACAGCAAACAAAAAATCAGACGGAAAAATCCGTCTGATTTTTTTATATCATATTCTCATTTTAACCCAATATATAAACATTAACCGTGCGTCTGCCGAACGAGAGCGCCTCGGAATGTGACGGGAAGAACAAATCGACTTTGTTTCCCTTAATCGCACCGCCGGTGTCTGCCGCGATACATTCGCCGTAAACAAACGAACCGTCCGACGCTTCTATATAAAGACGCGTTCCGAGCGGAATAACCCTCGGGTCAACCGCAACCGTGCCGTACTGCGCCTTCATTCCCGACGCGGTAATTCCCGTCGATTTTCCGCAGCAAGCACTGCACGCGCAATATGCCGACGCTTTAAACTTAATCGGCGCAGGAAGCGTTTTTTCCTCGCTCACGGCACCCACGCTCGCAATCGGTTCAACCACTTCGGGCATAACCGGCTCATATTCGAGCGTGCCTATTTTCACGATTTTGTCTTTCTTTTCCTTTATAACAGTCTGCGAACAGTTTTTTGTAAACTCCGCTCCGTTGTGATAAATAACCTCAACGGTGTTTTCAGCAACGCCGTTTTCGCCCTCCTGAACGACGATTGTTTCGCCTTTTTTAAGCGTATCGTCATACTCGGTGATGGTTTTATACGGCACATCAAACGTTGTTTTGTAGGTTTTTGAGGTAACGTGCGTAACCTCAATTTTTAAATTGTTTGTGATAAGCGCGTCCGACGCAACGTTTAAAAAGTCGAAATCGCTTGTAAGCTTGATGACATTTTCATCAATAAGCTCCTGCACGTAAGTTGCCTCTGTGTAGAGCTCCTTAATTTCTCCTCCGTCGTCAACGGTAATCCTTTTCGTTTTGCCGAGAGCAAAGCTTCTCGCGTCGGTAAAAGACTTATCCGTTTTTCTTACGGAAAGATTGTTTTCGAGCAAATCGACAACCTTCTGCCTTGTAATAAAGCTTGAATACAAAGCTTCGGTGCCGTCCGTAACGTTTACAGTGCAGTCTGACGCCGCGTAAACCGTCACAGTCAAGAGAACAGACACTAAAAGGCCTGAAATAACAGCAATTCTCTTGTTGCCCCTTGCTGTTTTTTGTAACATAATATCCTCCTAATTCCTCATACCTGTTTTATTTTGCCGAAGATTTTGAAACCGAATTTAGCCGTGCTGAAAAATAAACTGTCATAAAACCCGATTGCCAAAACTTGTATTTCCGGCAATTTAAAGTCTGCGAAAAAATATCGCTTCGGTATTTGGACTTACAGTTTAACTCTTAAAACGTGCATTTGTCAACTTTTTTACAAAATATGGAAAATAATTATTGTTAATTTTCACAAAGTTTTTTAACTTTTTTGTAACTTTTAAGACTTTTGATTTTGCGTGTTTTGAGGTTAAAAAGTGTCCAAAAATGCCTTTGTAATACAGTATATCGCCTTTTTAAGCCAAAAATACCCGTTTTGCGAAATTGTTAAAAATTTAGTGCAAATTTAACAAAATTTTAACAACTTGCACTTTTCCGCCCCGTTTTTTACGATTTTTGCGCCGTTTTTTAGTGATATTTTTTAGTTTTCCGCAAAAAATGCAATATTAAAATTTGCCTTAACAAAGGCAAATTTCAAGGTTTGATAAATTTAATGTGCAGATTTGCACAAACAATTTGTAAAATTTTTAAATTTTACATTTGTTTGCTGAAATTTTTTGCAATTTTGCATAAAATTACTCAAAAATCCCCCTTTTTCGACATATTTTGCACGTAAAAATGCTTAAAATCGTATCAAAGTGGGGAGAGAATACCGTTTTTATAAAAAACCGAAGCACATTTTCGGGTAAAAATTATCGTTCCAAAGTATTATTTTCACGTCTTTTTCGCCCGAAAATGCGGTTTATATATGGTTTATACACGGATAATGTTGCATAATTTAAAAAAATATGGTACAATAAAAAAACAGTTAGCCGAAATAAAGCAAGTCAACCCCGCGCAAAAAGGCATAATTTCGGCCGTTTTAAGGAGGAAAAACTATGGCACTTCCAAATGTTTGGGGCGGCGGCGCATCGTTCGCGTTTTCCGCACTCGACGGCAGTAATATATATAATGAAGCAATTTCGGCAAATCTTTTGTCGGACAGGCTCGGATTAGGCTTTAACACGGCGCTTAAGGCGTATTTGTATATCGCGTTTGAAAACGTATCCGACGTGATTTTCGAGGTGGTTTCGTCCGACCTTATAAAGGCAAGCATTGTGGCAAACGACGGCTCGATAAGCTCTGCTGAATTTATATTCGTGCGTCAGAACGCCGTGCTTGTTCGCCGTCTTAAAGCATACAAGCTCAAATGCGTTTTTGACGGCGACGTTGAATATATAAGGAAAGGAAACACCGAAATATACACGGGCGAAAACGGCACTTTTGCGCTTTATTCCGAAGAAAACGACGCATACAGCGTGTCGGCGTTCGCGTGCGGAAAAAATGCGCCTGCCGACGCGGAGGAGGCATTCACAACCGAGGTTAACCGCGAAATTTCGGGCAAGCTCGACTTTTTCGCAAAACTCCCCATTGTGGAAGATATGCCTAAAAACATCTCGGCGATTTTCGGCAAAAGTATGTCGGTTTTAAAGTCGCTCGCCTACTCGGCGAACGGCAGTTTCAACGGTATGTGGTGCACTCCGTCGCGCCTTAACGGCGAAAAAATGTCGCCGTTCTGCACGGCAATGTGCGCGTATTCAATGCGCTGCATCTCGCCCGACCTTGCGAAACAGTGCCTTATGTCGGCGCTTGATTTACAGGATGAAAACGGATTTATTCCAAGCTCGGCAACACCTGATTTCAAGGGCGAAAACATCGAACCGCCGATACTTGCGTATCAAACATTACAGCTTTTCAAGTCACAGGGCGACATTTCAATTTTGTCCGAAAGCTTTGAAAAACTGAAAAAATATTTAAACTATATTATAGAAACGCGCGCCTGCGAGGACAAAATGCTTTTTGAGTGGAAAATAAGAATTTCCGAAACCGAAAACCGCTGTGAGGAAAGCAGAATGGACTCGTCACCGCGCTTTGACGGCATTTCCAAAATTTATGCAATCGACTTTTCGTGCTTTATGGCAAACGAGGCAAAGGCGCTGTCGGAGATTGCGGAAATTCTCGGAAAAGCGGGCGAACACCTTTACTGGAGCGTGATTTACGACCGTATCAAAGACGCAGCAAACCGTTATCTTTATGACGAGGACGACGGATTTTACTATGACAGATGCGCCGCGACCGACAAGCTTATAATGGTTAAAACCCCGGCGTCGCTCCTGCCTCTTTTTGCGGGATTTTGTGATAAAAAGCGCGCCGACTCAATCATAACAAAGCACCTTTTCAACACCGACGAATTTTTCACGCCGTTCCCCGTTCCGAGCCTTGCAAAGAATGAGGAAAAATTCGACGGCAGCATCCACCGCGGTGCGTCGCACCCGTATTTTGCGTATTTCACCGCGCTTGCACTGCTTGATTACGGCTACAAAAAAGAGGCGCAGAAAGTTATGGCGGACGTTGTGTCAAACATCGCGCGCCAATACGAAAACAGCGGTGTTTTGTATGAATTTTACGATTCGCGCTCTGTAGTTTCGCCGTCGAAAATAAAATGCTCGGGCGAGGCACCGTTTGCGTACATTCCCGAAATTAAGCGCGTAAATATCCGCGACTACGGCGTTACCGCCGCGGTTTTCGCCGAGATAATTATGATGCTCTGCCGTATGTAAAATTTTTTGCGCACCTATTGCAAAAATCAAAAATATGTGATATAATCAAGCCATATATAAGTGAAAGGAAGTATAAGCAAATGGATAAACAAACAGTTATTCAGAAAATCAAAGACGCTGGCATTGTGGCTGTTGTCAGAGCAGAAAACGGAGAGAGTGCAAAAAAAATATCCGACGCGTGTCTTGAGGGCGGAGTTCCCGCAATCGAGCTTACATTCACAGTTCCCGGCGCGCACAGAGTTATTGAAGAGCTTGCCGCGGAATACAAAAACGGAGAGATGATTTTGGGCGCAGGCACGGTTCTCGACGCGGAAACCGCACGAATTGCAATTCTTTCGGGCGCGCAGTACATAGTAAGCCCCTACTACGACGAAGCTACGGTTCGCCTTTGCAACCGCTATGCAATCCCCTGTATGCCGGGCGTTATGACTATCAAAGACGTTGTGGCGGCGCTTGAAATGGGCGTTGACATCATTAAACTTTTCCCCGGCGACGCTTTCGGTCCCGGAATGGTTAAAGCTATCAAAGGTCCTATCCCCCAGGCAAACATTATGCCGACGGGCGGTGTTGACGTTAACAACGTTGCACAGTGGATTAAAGCAGGCGTTGTTGCAGTCGGCGCAGGAAGCTCGCTTACAAAAGGCGCAAAAACAGGCGACTACAAAGCAATTACCGAAACAGGCAAGCAGTTTGTTGAAAACATCAAAAACGCGCGTGCGTCGCTTGCAAGATAATTTTACAAAACACAGGCAAAGTGTACGTTTTATCGTACACTTTGTTTGATAAAATGAATATACGATTTAATTTTTCAAGACATACAAAATCTGTATGCCGGGAGGCTCAAAATGGCAAAAAAAGAAGATAAGAAAATAACCGTCATCGACGCCAACGTTGAGGGCAGAGAAAAGGCAATCGCGGAGGCGATACGCCAAATAGACAAAAAATACGGCGAGGGCGCGATTATGCGTCTGGGTTCGGCACCGCTCAAAGAGGTGGACGTTATCCCCACCGGCGCGCTTTGCATAGACATCGCGCTCGGCATAGGCGGTATTCCGCGCGGCAGGGTAACCGAAATCTACGGTCCCGAATCGTCGGGTAAAACCACCGTTTCGCTCCACATCATCGCAGAGGCGCAAAAACGCGGCGGCGAGGTTGCGTTTATCGACGCGGAGCACGCGCTTGACCCTGTTTATGCGCGCAAACTCGGCGTAGACGTTGACAAGCTTATCGTTTCACAGCCCGACTCGGGCGACGACGCTCTCGAAATATGCGAGGCGCTCGCGCGAAGCAACGCGTTCGACCTTATCGTTATCGACTCGGTTGCGGCGCTCGTTCCGAAAGCCGAAATTGCAGGTCTTATGGGCGATTCGTTCGTCGGACTCCACGCGCGCCTTATGTCGCAGGCGCTCAGAAAGCTTACGCCTATTTTGAGCAAAAGCAACACCGCGGCTGTTTTTATAAACCAAATCCGCGAAAAAGTGGGCGTTATGTACGGCAACCCCGAAACCACAACGGGCGGACGTGCGTTAAAATTCTATTCGTCCATACGAATTGAAATAAGGCGCGGTGAACCGATTAAGGTCGGCGACCAGAAAATCGGAAACATCACAAAGGCTAAAATCGTTAAAAACAAAATGGCGCCCCCGTTTAAAGAGGCAGAATTTGACATCATCTACGGCGAGGGCATTTCAAAAGAGGGATGCGTAATCGACGTTGCGGTTGCGTACGACATCATCAAAAAAAGCGGTTCGTGGTTCTCGTATGAGGGCGACAGAATCGGTCAGGGCAAAGAAAAAGTTAAGCTCTACTTAAAAGAACACGAGGGACTTATCGACGAAATCACTCAAAAGGTTATGGCGGCTCACAACGAGGAAATGGAAAAACAGCGCCAGGCAAACAAGTATGCCGAAAAAACCGTTGAGAAAGAGGAAGAGGCAAAGCCCGAGGAAAATTATGACGGTGACGGCGAATAATGAAAATCACCGACATCACACCTCAAAAAAATAATAAAAACCGTGTATCGGTGTTTGTTGACGGAAAATATTCGTTTTCGCTCGACGACACCGATATGGTGCGTTTGAAGGTTAAAATCGGCAACGAAATAACCGAGGACGAAATTGAAATTTTCAACAAAGAATGTAATCTTTCCAAAGCGCGTATGCGTCTTATGCAGGTGATAAACCGCAAAGCGGCGAGCAGAAAAATGCTTTTCGACGACCTTGCAAAGCACGGATACGACAGGGAAATTATTGATATTGCGCTGGACGAATTCGAGCGCCTGGGATATATCGACGACGAGGTTTTTGCACTTGAATACGCAAAATCGGCTTATTCGTTCAAGCGTCACGGGAAAATCCGCATTGTGTCCGACTTAACGCACAAGGGCGTTCCGCGCGAAATTGCGCAAAACGCGGTTGACGATTTGGACACCGACGAGCGCTCAAACATTGAGGAGATTATCCGCGAAAGGTTTATGCACATTGATTTTTCCGACTACAAAGAAAAACAGCGCGTGGTGCGCTATTTTGCGTCGCGCGGATTTAATTTTTCGGATATTTTCGTGGTTATCGACCGTTTTAAATAAGGAGTTTTCAATTTGAAGAAGAAAATCGGTTTTGTTTCGCTCGGATGCGCGAAAAATCTCACCGACACCGAAACAATGCTTGCACTTTTGCAGAACGACAATTACATAATCACGTCTGACGCGGACGACGCGGACGTTATCGTGGTGAACACCTGCGCGTTTATCGACAGTGCGAAAGAGGAGTCAATTAACGCGATACTCGAAATGGCGCAGAAAAAAGCGGACAAATGCGAGGTTTTGGTTGTCACGGGCTGTCTTGCGCAAAGGTATGCCGACGACATTAAAAACGAAATCCCCGAGACGGACATAATTCTCGGCACAAACGATTATCCGCGCATTGCCGAGGCGATTGACGATTTTTACAAAAACGGCAGAAAAGACGTTTTTGTGAGCGACGCAAACGCGCACGTGACAAAAGATTTGCCCCGCGCGCTTTCAACGCCGAAACATTATGCGTATCTTAAAATCGCCGACGGGTGCGACAATCACTGCACCTACTGCATCATTCCGAAACTTCGCGGAAAATACCGTTCGCGCGCGGAAAAAAGCATTATCGCCGAGGCGAAAGCGCTTGCGCAAAGCGGTGTGAAAGAGCTTATCCTAGTCGCGCAGGACACAGCTTATTACGGTTGCGACAACGGCTGTTACGCGCTCGCAAATCTTCTTGAAAAACTCTCGGAAATCGGCGGAATTGAATGGATAAGACTGCAATACTGCTATCCCGAAAACATCACCGATGAACTGATTAACGAAATTGCGAAAAACGACAAAGTTGTAAAATACGTTGATATGCCCCTCCAGCATGTGAGCGACAGAATTTTGAAAAAAATGGGAAGAAAAAGCAGTTTTGACGAGATAAACGCTCTTATTGACAAGCTGCGTGCTAAAATCCCCGATATTGCAATCAGAACGTCGCTTATTTCGGGTTTCCCCGGCGAAACGGAGGAGGACTTTGAAATTTTGAAAAAATTCCTTACCGCCAAAAAGCTTGATAAGGTCGGAATTTTCACTTATTCCCAAGAGGAGGACACCGCCGCGGCAAGATTTGAAAATCAGATTGACGAAAATGTCAAATCCGCTCGGCGCGGTGCTCTTATGAAGGTGCAGAACGGCATTTCGCTTGCGAAAAACAAGGCGAAAATCGGAAGTGAAATTTTTGCGATAATCGACTCATACGACGAGGGCGAGCTGTGCTATATCGGCAGAACGTATGCCGACACGCCCGAGGTTGACGAGGCGGCGTACATTTACAGTGCGGACGAATTAAACAGCGGTGACATTGTGAAAATAAAGGTGCTTGACGCACACGATTATGACATTACGGGGGAGGTAATCTTTTGAACTTGCCAAACAAAATTACACTTGTTAGAATATTTTTAATTCCGCTTTTCATAGCGGTGCTTATGACGCGCGGTTTAAGTTTTTGCGACATTGCCGCGGCGGTGATTTTTGCGGTTGCGGCGCTCACCGACGGTATTGACGGCTACCTTGCGCGCAAAAACAATCAGGTGACCGACCTCGGCAAATTTTTAGACCCCATTGCGGACAAACTTCTCATTGCGTCGGCGCTCATCTGCCTTGTTGAATTGCAGAGAATTCCCGCGTATATGGCAATAATCATCATCGCGCGCGAGTTTATCGTGACGGGACTGCGAATTGTGGCAATATCAAACGGCGTTGTTATGGCTGCGGAAATGACGGGCAAAATCAAAACAGTAATTCAGATTTTCGCGACAATAATTGCGCTTCTTTTCCCGACCGTTTCTGTCGGCAGCTTTACGCTCGGCCGGGTTGTTATGCTCATAGCCGCGCTTTTCACCATATATTCGGGCTATGTTTACCTCTCGAAAAACTGGGATATGGTGATAAATTCCAAGTAAATTTTATACAAAGTATATATTAAAGTGATGTTTTTCAAGCGAAAAATATCACTTTTTCACATAATAAAACAAAAAATTTGATTTTTTCGGTTTTATGTGATAAAATTAGCGTAATTAAAAGGAAAATTGTTTTTATTATCTGAAAGGACGATATAAAATGAAATACATCAGCACCCGAAGCGATAAATATAAAGTTGACAGTGCGGAGGCTATCAAAACGGGAATAGCGCCCGACGGCGGTTTGTTTGTTCCCGAAGAAATTCCGCAGGTTGCGCTCGGCGAAATTGAGGGTTTTGCCTCTCTTTCGTATGCAGAGCTTGCGAAAAAAATCCTCTCGCTCTATCTTACCGACTACACCGATGAGGAGCTTTCCGACTGCGTTGCCGGCGCGTATACAAGCGCAAAATTCGAGTCGGATGAAATCGCGCCCCTTCACAAGCTGGACGGTAAAGCGTCTGTTTTGGAGCTGTGGCACGGTCCGACCTGCGCGTTTAAAGATATGGCACTGCAAATTCTCCCCCATTTTTTGGTTAAAGCAATCAAAAAAACGGGCGAGGACAGGGACGTTATCATTCTCGTTGCAACGTCGGGCGACACGGGAAAAGCCGCTTTGGAAGGCTTTAAGGACGTCAAAGGCACAAAAATTCAGGTTTTCTACCCCGTTTGCGGTGTTTCAAAAATCCAGAAACTCCAAATGGCAACTCAGGACGGCTCAAATGTCAGCGTAATTTCGGTTGACGGCAACTTTGACGACGCACAGACGGGCGTTAAAAAGATTTTCGGCAACCAAGAATACGTAAACGAGGCGTCGGACTTGGGCTATGTTTTCTCCAGCGCAAACTCCATAAACTGGGGCAGACTCGTTCCGCAGATTGTTTATTATTTCTACGCATACTCGCGCCTTGTGAAAACGGGCGAAATAAACTGCGGAGATAAAATAAATATCGTCGTTCCCACAGGCAATTTCGGCAACATTTTGGCGGCGTACTACGCTAAAGAAATGGGACTTTGCGTTGACAAGCTTATTTGCGCGTCAAACCAAAACAACGTCCTCACCGACTTTATAAAAACGGGCGTTTACGACAAAAACCGCAAGTTTGAAACCACAATTTCGCCTTCTATGGACATTCTTATTTCCAGCAACCTTGAAAGACTTTTGTTCCATATGTCGGGCAAAAATTTCAGGCTCGTGAAAGAATATATGTCGTCGCTTTCGGAAAACGGCAAATACAGCGTTGATAAAGATATTTTCGATAAAATCTCAAGCGTTTTCCGTGCAGGATACTGTGACGACGAAGAAACAAAAGCCACAATCAAATCGACGTTTGAAAAATATAACTACACAATCGACACGCATACCGCGGTTGCGAAAAACGTGTACGACAAATACACAAAAGAAACCGGCGACACTACCAAAACCGTTATCGCGTCCACCGCAAACCCGTATAAATTCAACAAAGCGGTGCTTGAGGCAATTTCAGACGGCGAGCTTCCCGAGGGCGAATTTGAACTTATTGACCTTCTGCACCAAATCAGCGGTCTTGATGTTCCCAAATCGCTTGCCGGATTAAAGAGCAAATTTATCCGCTTTAACACCACCTGCGCGAAGGACAATTTGTGGAGCGAAACCAAAAAATTCTTGACAAAATAGCGCCTTTCATTTATACTGTTTATATAAAAAACACGGAGATAAAACTATGACTGCTTACTCTTTTACAATTTACTTTATTATCAGCCTAATTCTTTTCGGATTGGGTTACTTTATGATAGAAAAAAGTATATGCGAATGAGTTTAAGCGTATAAATATTTTGCATTGCAAAAGCTCATTTACATTGCGTAAATGGGCTTATATTTTTATAAAAGGATTTGATAAAATAGTGATTAACGTTAAGGCAAGCACGCGAAATTATGACATATTGATTGAGGACGGAATTTTCGGAAAAACAGGCGAAATCATCAAAAATTTTGCAAACGGCACAAAGGTGTTTTTTGTAATTGACCAAAACGTTTTTGACATTTACGGCGAAAATTTAAGAAAAATGCTCGAAAAAAACGGCATTGAATTTTTATATTTCGTCTTGCCGTCGGGCGAAAAATCAAAGTGCGGAAAAATGCTTTTTAAAATTTATTCCTGCCTTGCCGAAAACAAAATTTCGCGCAAAGATACCGTTGCCGCGCTCGGCGGCGGTGTTTGCGGAGATTTAACGGGTTTTGCCGCGGCAACGTTTCTGCGCGGTGTGCGCCTTATTCAAATCCCCACAACTCTGCTCGCACAGGTTGACAGCTCAGTGGGCGGAAAGGTTGCAATCGACCTTCCCGAGGGCAAAAATCTTGCCGGCTGTTTCTATCCGCCCCACCTTGTCGTTATCGACCCGTTTATGCTCAAAACCCTCCCCGAAAGCGTGTTCAACTGCGGTATGGCGGAGGTTATAAAGTACGGCGCAATCTACGACAAGGTGCTTTTCGACACCCTTTGCGACAGGGAAAACTTAAGCGCAAATCTTGAAAAAATCATTGCACGGTGCGTGGATATTAAGCGAATTATCGTGGAAAATGACGAGTTTGACACGGGCGAGCGAATGTTGTTGAATTTCGGTCACACCTACGGTCACGTGGTTGAAAAATATTTCAACTACGAAAAATACAGCCACGGCGAGGCGGTGGCAATCGGTATGGCGCGCATTACGAAAATTTGCGAAGAAAACGGAATTTGCGAAAAGGGCACATATGACGAGCTCAAAAATCTTCTCGAAAAATATTCTCTTATGTTTGATGAACCGAATATTCCGCGTGAAAGCGCCGAAGAAACGCTTCTTTTGGACAAAAAAAGCGGTACCGATTATATAAATTACATTGTTTTGGAAAAAATAGGAAAAGCAAAGATTTTAAAGCTTAATAAAAAGGAAAATTTCTTATGGAAAAATTGATTTTATCCGGAAAAAAAGACTTTAAAAAGCGTATTTCCGCGCCGCCGTCGAAGTCGTATTCGCACAGAATGATACTTTCCGCGGCGCTGTCCGACGGTATTTCGCGCATAGACAACGTGCTTTATTCAAAGGACGTCACCGCGACGCTCGATTTTGCCGAAAAGTGCGGTGCGTCGGTTTTCCGCGGTGAAAATTTCGCCGAAATAAAGGGCGGAAAATCGCCCGAAACCGCCGATATTTTCTGCAGCGAATCCGCGTCAACGCTCCGTTTTGTCATTCCCATTCTGGCGGCGAAAAACATAAAAGCGCACATCACGGGTGCAGGACGGCTTATGCACCGTCCGCTTGACGTTTACACCGAAATTTTTGACAAAAAAGGCATTTTGTACGACTACAAAACCGGCGAATATTTCAATGTTAAATCAAAACTTCCGAGCGGAATTTACGACGTACGGGGCGACGTTTCGTCGCAGTTTGTAACGGGCCTTTTGTATGCGCTCGCGCTCACTCACGGCGACTCGGAAATTAACATCACAACTCCGCTTTTGTCAAAACCGTATATCGGCATCACGCTGGACGTTTTGAAAATGAGCGGTATTGAAATTGAAAACGACAATTACAAAACATTTAAAATAAAGAAAAATCAAAAATTTATGCCGATAAACGCGTCCGTCCCCGGCGACTTTTCGCAGTGCTGTCCGTTCGTTGCGGCAGGGCTTTTCGGCGGTAAGGTTGAAATACTCAATCTCGACATAAAGTCGCTCCAGGGCGACAAAAAAATTATCGAATACTGCAAAGAGCTCGGCGGAAAAATCACCGTTTACGAAAGCAAAATCACGGCGGAAAAGTCGTGCCTTAAATCGGGCAAAACGTTTGACGTTTCGGACTGTCCCGACATTGCTCCCGTTTTTGCGGTGATATGCGCGCACGCCGAGGGCGAAACGGTTTTAACAGGCACAAACCGTTTAAAAATCAAGGAATGTGACCGCGAACAGGCGATTGTCACAACGCTTAACAAGCTCGGCGCGAAATGCGTTTCGGGCGATAATTTCATAAAAATAAACGGTGTAAAAACCTTTAACGGCGGTGAATTTGACTCGTTCAACGACCACCGCACGGCAATGGCGCTCTGCGCCGCGTCGCTTTGCACGGACGGGAAAATCACCGTTTCAAACCCTATGTGCATTGAAAAATCGTACCCCAATTTTTATGACGACTACAAAGATTTTACCTATCAGACGAGGTGTTAAAAGATGAATATTTTCGGCAATAACATTAAATTTTCCATTTTCGGCGAGTCGCACGGCGTTGCAATCGGCGGAATTATCGACGGAATAAAGCCCGGCACAAAGCTGGATTTTGAGAAAATAGACCAGATGATGAAAAAACGCAACCACCGCGCGGTATACTCCACACAGCGCGCCGAGGCGGACAAATACGAAATTCTGTCGGGCGTTGTTGACGGCATAACGACGGGTGCGCCTCTTGCGTTTGAAATCCGCAACGCCGACACAAAAAGCGGTCACTATTCCGAGCTTGCAAGCGTTATGCGTCCGTCCCACGCGGACTACGGCGCATATGTGAAGTTTAAAGGCTTTGCCGACCACCGAGGCGGCGGACATTTTTCGGGCAGAATTACCGCGCCCCTCACCTTTGCCGGCGCGATTTTCAAAAATGAACTTGAAAAAAAGGGGATTTTTGTTTATCCGCACATTCTTTCAATCGGAAATATCCGCGACAAAAGCTTTTTGGAAGATGACGGCGCATCTATCGGCGACCTCGGATTTTTCCCCGTAACAAGCGAAAAAATCAAGGACGAAATGCTGTCGTATATCGAAAGCGTGCGCGCGGACAAAAACTCGTGCGGAGGTATCGTCGAGGTTGCGGTATGCGGTGTTGACGCAGGGTTCGGCAACCCGTTTTTCGGCTCGGTTGAAAGCGAAATTTCCAAAATGATGTTCTCAATTCCCGCGGTCAAGGGCATTGAATTCGGCAGAGGCTTTGACATCACGCGTCTTACGGGATTTGAGGCGAACGACAATTATTACTACGACGAAAACAAAAACGTTCGCGTTAAAAAGAACAACAACGGCGGAATTGTGGGCGGAATTACAAACGGCGCGCCGATAATTTTCAGAGTTGCGATAAAACCCACGCCGTCTATTTTCAAAACGCAGGACACAATTAACGTTAAAACCAAAGAAAACACCGCCCTCACGCTGGAGGGACGCCACGATTCGTGCATTGTTCCGCGCGCGGCGGCGGCAATAGAGGCGGCAACGGCTATGGTTATTTACGATATTATCAGCTAAAAGGAGTTTTTTAAAATGGACAAGCTTGACGAATACAGACAAAATATCGACAAAATCGACAAGGAAATGGTGCGTCTTTTTGAAGAGCGTATGAAAAACGCGCAGAATATCGGAAAATATAAAGAGGAGCACGGCTTGCCCGTCCTTAATGCAGGCAGAGAAAAAGCCGTAATCGAAAAGGCGGCGGCGAATTTGAAAGATAAAAATCTCGCGCCGTACACCGAGGATTTTTTTGAAAATATGATGCGCATAAGCCGAAAATACCAGGCGGACAACGCAGGTCACGCGGTGAAAATCGCGTATTTCGGCATTGAGGGAAGCTTTACATACGAGGCGGTTTTAAAATATTCCGAAAATCTTTTGTCGGTAAAGCCCGTCGGCTGTGCCACCACCGAGGATGTTTTCCGTCTGCTTTTAAACGACGGCGCCGACCTTGCGGTAATTCCGTTCGAAAATTCCACCACAGGCGCGGTTGTGGACGTTTACGACCTTTTGTGCAAGTACGATTTCTACATCAAGGACGAAATTTTCCTGAAAGTTTCACAGCATCTTATGGCGAAAAAAGGCGTGAAAAAAGACGAAATTAAAACGGTTTACTCCCATCCGCAGGCAATTTCGCAGTGCAAAAAATTTATAGATTTCAACGGATATAACGCCATTCCCTACCTTAACACCGCGCTTTCGGCAAAATTTGTGAGCGAGAGCGAAAAGACCGACATTGCGGCGCTGGCAGGCGAGAGCGCGGCGAAAATTTACAATCTCGACATTCTTGCCGCGAACGTAAACACCGACCTTGACAACTACACGAAATTTATCGTGCTTTCAAAAAAGTTTGACAAAAACGAAAACGCCGACAATAACAGCGCGGTTGTGTCGCTGGACGACAAAACGGGTATGCTTTACAAACTTATCAAAATTTTTAAAGACGAGGGCATAAATCTTACAAAAATCGAGTCGCGCCCCGACCACAAAAACCCGTTTGAATATATGTTTTTCATTGATTTTGACGGAAATATCGACGACGAAAACGTAAAAAACGCGGTGGACAAGGCGAAAGAATTTGCAAAAGCGTTCAAATATCTCGGAAACTACAAAAGAAGGAGCGTTCATTCGTGAAATACGCATTGATAGGCGAAAAACTCGGACATTCACTCTCTAAAATTCTGCACGAAAAATATTTTGAAATAAAGGGCAGTAATTCAACCTACGATTTAATCGAAATCAAAAAAGAAAATTTCGATTTGGAGTTTAAAAAGCTTCTCGCGAAAGGTTATGACGGAATTAACGTCACAATTCCGTACAAAAAGGACGTTATCCCCTACCTCGACTATCTTTCGCCCGAGGCGGAAAAAATCGGCGCGGTGAACACAATCAAGCCCGAAAACGGCAGACTTTGCGGATACAACACCGATTTTTTCGGCATTATAAAAACCTTTGAACGGTATAAAATTGAAATTGAAAACAAGGACGTTGTAATTCTCGGCACGGGCGGTGCAAGCGCGGCGGTAAAAGCGGCGTGCCTGCATCTTAATGCAAAATCGGTGGTTTTCGTGTCGCGCAAACGCAAAATCCACGACGGAATTTTGACCAAAACCTATGACGACATCATTTCGGGCGACGTGCTGATTAACGCAACTCCCGTGGGAATGTATCCGGACATTGACGCCTGCCCGATTGAAAAAATCAACTTTTCGGCGGTGTTCGACCTTATCTACAATCCCGAAAAAACGCTTCTTCTGCGCCGTGCGGCGGCCGAGGGCAAAAAGGCGGTAAACGGGCTTTATATGCTGGTTTCGCAAGGTATTTACGCGCAGAGCATCTGGCAAAAAATACTATTTGAAAGCGAAATAAACGAAAAAGTTTTTGACGAGGTGAAAAAATTATGAAAATTATGGTAATCAACGGACCCAACATTGATATGCTCGGTATCCGCGAGCCTGACATTTACGGCGAAAACACATATGCAAACCTTTTGGAGATGTTAAAGGAATACGCGGAGGAGAAAAATATTGACATTGTGCCGTTTCAGTCCAACATTGAGGGCGAAATCGTCAACGCGATACACACCGCGTATTTTGACGGCTTTGACGGAATTGTGATAAATCCCGCGGCATACACGCATTACAGCATTGCAATCGCGGACGCGATAAAGGCGGTGGACACGCCGTGCGTTGAGGTGCATTTGTCAAATATTTCGGCGCGCGACGAGTTCAGAAAAATTTCGTACACCGCGCAAAACTGCGTCGGACAAATTGCCGGATTTGGATTTTTCGGCTACAAAATGGCGGTTGACGCGCTTATAGACAGGATTAAAAACTATGAATAATATTTATTTTATCGGTATGCCGGGGTGCGGAAAAACCACGCTCGCAAAATCGGCGTCGAAAGAATTTTCAAAAGAATACACCGACCTCGACGAATATATCGAACAAAAATTAAAAATGACAATTCCCGAAATTTTTGAAAAGCACGGCGAGGATTTTTTCAGAAAATGCGAGAGCGAATGCCTTTCGGAAATCGCGGAAAAAGACGGTATTTTCGTTGCGGCGGGCGGAGGAATTGTCAAAAACGCAAAAAACATTGAAATTATGAAAAACAGCGGAAAAATTGTGTTTATCGACACACCGCCCGAGAATATTTTGAAAAATTCCGCTCTTTTGAACCGTCCTCTCCTAAAGGATAAATCCGCGATTTTCAAGCTGTACGGCGAGCGGAAGGATTTGTATTTTTCCGCCGCGGATTTCGTGTGCGTCAATACCGGCAGTGAGGACGAGGCGAAAGAAAAAATTTTTGAAATTTTGAGGAAAATTGTTAAATGACAAAAAATTTGCAAAGGAGAAATTTGCGATGACGGAAACTGTAAAAATTTTTGACACAACATTGCGCGACGGCGAACAGTCGCCCGGATGCACAATGAATTTGAAAGAAAAACTTCAGGTTGCGCGCCAACTCGAAAAACTCAACGCCGATATTATCGAGGCAGGCTTCGCGGCGTCCAGCAAGGGCGATTTCACGTCGATTGAGGAAATATCGAAAATCGTGACAAACGCGACCGTCGCAGGACTTTCGCGCCTTGTGGAAAACGACATCGACCTGTCGTTCGACGCGCTTAAAAATGCGCAAAATCCGCGTCTGCACCTGTTCATCGCAACATCTCCCATACATATGCGGTACAAACTCAAAATGTCGCCCGACGAGGTTTTGTCGAGCATTGAAAACTCGGTGAAATACGCAAAAACCAAGTTTTCCGACATTGAATTTTCTGCCGAGGACGCGACGCGCAGTGAATTTGACTTCCTTATCCGAGCGCTCAACACGGCGATAAAAGCAGGCGCAACGACCATAAATATCCCCGACACGGTGGGATATTCCACACCGCTCGAATTTTCCGCGTTTATATCAAAAATCCTTGAAAACATTGTTTCGCCCGAAAAAATCACCCTTTCGGTGCATTGCCACAACGACCTCGGTCTTGCGACGGCAAACTCGCTCGCGGCGGTGAAATCGGGCGCGCGACAGGTGGAATGTACCATAAACGGCATAGGCGAGCGCGCCGGCAACGCAGCTATGGAGGAAATTGTTATGGCATTAAACGTCCGCAACAATTTCTACAACGCGAAAACGGGCATAAACACGCAGTTTATCGTGCCGTCGTCGCGCACGGTCAGCGCGGTTACAGGCTCGGTCGTTCAGCCGAACAAGGCAATCGTCGGCAAAAACGCGTTTCTGCACGAGGCAGGCATACATCAGCACGGCGTGATGGAAAACAAGGCGACCTACGAAATTATGACTCCCGAAGAAGTCGGCTACAAGGAACAACAGCTTATTCTCGGCAAACATTCCGGCAGACACGCGTTTGAAAACTGGCTCGCCGAGAACAATCACGTTGTGACAAAAGAGGAAGAAAAGGAACTTTTCAAAAAATTCAAGCAGTTGTGCGACAAGAAAAAAACCATAACCGAGCGCGATTTGGAGGCACTCGTTCAAAATAAAATTTCGGTCGGCGAGGAAAAATACAAGCTCAAACGCTTTGTTATCAACGTCGGCAACACAATCACAAGCACCGCGGTTCTCACCGTTTCGGTGGGCGGAAAAGACGTTGAGGACGTTGCAATCGGCGACGGCCCTGTTGACGCGTCATTCAAGGCGATTGAGAAAATCGCAGGCGTTACGCCCGAGCTTGACGACTACAATATCCGCTCAATCACACAGGGCGTGGATTCGCTCGGCGAAGCGCTCGTCCGTCTTAAATACAACGGCCGCTATTTCAAAGGCAGAGGATTGAGCACCGACGTTATCGAGGCGAGCATTTTTGCGTATATCGACGCTGTGAACAAGCTTGAGGCGGTGATTTCAAAGGAGGGTACTGAAAATGAAAATTGAAATCTTCGACTGTACTCTGCGCGAGGGCGTTCAGTCGCAGGGCATAAGTATGAGCAACGAGGACAGGCTGAAAATCGCGAAAAAATTAGATGAGCTGGGAATTAGCTATATTGAGGCGGGAAATCCGGCGTCAAACCCCAAAGAAACGGAATTTTTCAAGGAACTGAAAAGCGAAAATTTTATAAATTCGAAAATCGTTGCATTCGGCAGTACACGCCGTGCGCACACCGAGGTGTCGGAGGACGAAGGACTTAAAAACCTGATTGCCGCGAACACCGATATTGTCACTGTTTTCGGCAAGTCGTGGGATTTTCACGTCACCGATATTTTGAGCGCCGAGCTTTACGAAAATCTCAATATGATTTACGACACGGTCTGCTATCTTAAAGAAAACGGCAAAGAGGTTTTCTACGACGCGGAGCATTTTTTTGACGGCTGCAAACATAATAAAGAGTACGCGCTGAAAACGCTTGAGGCGGCGTATTTCGGCGGTGCGTCGAGGATAATTCTGTGCGACACCAACGGCGCGGCATTCCCCGACGAGGTGGAAAAAATCGTTGCCGAACTTGCACCGAAATATAAAAATATGCTCGGAATACACTGTCACGACGACTGCGGAATGGCGGTTGCGAACTCAATCTCGGCGATTCGGGGCGGTGCGGTAATGATTCAGGGTACGCTCACGGGGTGCGGAGAACGTTGCGGAAACGCAAATCTTGCTACGGTTATAGGCAACCTTCAAACAAAAATGGAACATAACGTTATCGGCGAAAATTTAAAAAATCTCACCTCGGCGTGCGTTTACGTTTCAGACGTCGCAAATCAGACGCTTTCGCCCAACGCGCCGTATGTCGGCAGAAACGCATTCGCGCACAAAGGCGGTATGCACATCGACGCGGTATGCAAAGAGCCGTCGTCGTTTGAACACATTCCGCCCGAAACGGTGGGCAACAAGCGCCGTATTCTCGTTTCGGAGGTGAGCGGAAAAAGCGCGGTTTATTCAAAAATTCAGCGCCTTTTCCCCGAAATCAAAAAAAGCGATCCGAGCGTTGCCAAAATTACGCGCAGGTTTAAAGAACTTGAACACCTCGGCTATCAGTTTGAGGCGGCAGAGGGCAGTGCGGAGCTGGTTATACGCAAAATTATCGGCAAATATTCCACCGTTTTCACGCTTAATATGTTCAGAATTTTGAGTGAGCAGGACAGCAGCAGGAGCAGTAATCTCACCACCGCGCTCATCAGCATAAGCGTGGACGGCAAGTCGGAAATCACCGCGGTTGAGGGCAACGGTCCTGTCAATGCGCTGGACAAAGCTCTGCGAAAGGCGGCGGAGGTGTTTTATCCGCAGATTAAAAACGTTAAACTTTTGGACTACAAAGTTAGGGTTATCGACTCCAACGCAACCGCGTCGAAAGTCCGCGTGCTTATTGAATCGGCGGACGGCAAGGAACGCTGGACGACGGTCGGCGTGTCGGATGACGTTATCAAGGCAAGCTGGATTGCGCTTGTCGATTCGATTGAGCTGAAAATAATCAAGGATTCCGAAAAGGAGAAACAAAAAATTGAATAAAATGAACAAATGGCTGAAACTTCTTTTGGTGATAGTTTTGTTCATCGCCGTCGGCATCGGCGGAACGGCTGTGCAGAAATTTTCCGGAAGATATACCGACTTAAACCGCAAATCAAAACTTGTTTCAACCGAAATTAACGACAGCGCAACAGTGCACGTCAAAGGCGCCGTGAAAAACGCGGGAACGTATACCCTCACCGAAGGCGACCGCGTCGGCGACGCGATAGATTCGGCAGGCGGTGCGGACGCCGGTGCCGACCTTGACAGGATAAACCTTGCGCGTTATGTAAAGGACGGCGACGAGATTTTTGTGCCGAAGTCGGGCGAGGATTTTTCGGTTACGCCGAGCGGTGCGGTGAATATCAATTCCGCGGATGTCGAAACGCTTAAAACAATCCCCGGAATAAGCGACACTCTCGCACAGAGAATTTACGATTACCGCGAACAAAACGGCAATTTTGAAAATCTTGAAGATATTGTAAATGTCAAAGGCATCGGCAATAAAACATTCGCAAAAATTAAAAATTATATTACAGTGCAGTAAACCACGGTGAAAAATCACCGTGGTTTTTTCATTTGCACATCTTTAATCAATATCCCTCATCATTTCTCTCTTGTTCGAAGTCAGATGGCGTGTCACTTATTGCATCTAAATTTCCGTTTTTGTCATACCACGTAGTTTTTCCGTCATCACCGTCATATCCAAGAAATTCAGTGCCGTCGGAGTTTTTCCAAGTTCTGTCAGGTTTTTTAAAAAATTTCATAATTTTCATATAGCGTCAAAAATGTATTGTTCAAAAGCAAGAAATTTCTATCCCCCACATTGTTTTAATCTGCAATATGTGATATAATTATTGAAACAATAAATCGGAATTTGCAAAGTTCATTATATGTAAGGTTTATTATTGACATATAAAAAAGACTATGAAGGAGAAAGTTTTATATGAATATTACAGTATATCTCGGTGCAAGTGAAGGCAATGACCCAGCCTTAAGAAATGCAGTTACAGAACTGGGGAATTGGATTGGACAAAACGGTAATACGCTTGTTTACGGTGGTTCAAAAGGCGGATTGATGGGAGCGATTGCTGACAGTGTTTTGAATACCGGCGGAAAGGTTATTGGTGTTGAACCGCAATTTTTTATCGAAAACGAGTTTCAGCACGATGGTTTGACTAATCTGATTATTACAAAGGATATGTCAGAACGCAAAAATAAAATGATAGAACTTGGTGATGCATTTATTGCATTTCCCGGCGGCACCGGTACGCTTGAAGAAATTACAGAAGTAATGTCAAAGGTATCGTTGAAGCAACTTGATGCTCCTTGCATTCTCTATAATTTGAACGGCTATTATGACAGTCTGAAAGAGTTTATGAATCATATGATAGAAAAGGGATTATCTTCCGCAAAACGCCAGAAGGGTATCTTTTTTGCAGATAATCTTGAAGAAATTAAACATTTATTGAAAATTCAATAAATTCCGGTTTATCAGCAGATTAAAATTTAATGTCGCAACTCAGAGCAATCGCAAGGTTGCTCTTTTTTGTTGCCCGAAAGGAGTAAAAGCTGTTTTCGTGTCAAGGGTATACAAAAAGAGACAAAAATACTAATATTGGGCAGTTCGCCATTCGGAAATGCAAGTTTGCAAGCATACCCCTGACACGCACAAAGCCGACAAACCGCACGGTTAAGCCGTTTTAGGCACAAAAAAAGAACAACAGTCTTTGTATCAAAACTATTGTCCTTATTTGGCTTTCACGTTCATTATAGATGCAGTCACTTTTTATCCGTTTTGCCAGACATCGTCTGGCTTTTTGCTTTGGACGAAAACCGTTTAAATATTTCTCCTTTCAAGCATTCTAATTGAGCTTATAAGCAAATTTTATATTATACTACATTCCACTCAGTATATGCATTATTTTAGCTAACCGCAACTCTAATTCATATTTTACTCCAAACTGCACAGTAAGTTCTTTATCAAAAAAATTCATCACATTTTTCAGGTAAATATCCTGAAATTTTATTACAGTTGCAAGTTGACTTTCTGTCAAATAATGATAATCTCCGTAATGAATGTTATCTCTCAATTTTCTGTTTAATGCATAGAATTCGTCAGGTATATCTTTTTTATTTTGAGAAAATATATCTTCTAAAACGGTAATACTGTTATTGTGTTTGAAGTCGTTATAGAATATCTCAATTAATAGCGCTTTGCATTTTGCCATAAATATTCTTGAAGTAATTATTAATTTATTTATATGAAATGTAATGTTTACACCAAATAACGAATCCATAAATTTTACGATTTGTACGAGTCCATATCGCTGAAGTATATATAGTTTGTTATCATTGTTTATTGATGAGTTGCAAAATAATTTATAAGACGAATATGACTTTTTTAACACTTGAATACGTGATATTTTTGTAAGATGTACTTCCATCCGTTTTTTCATTTTATCAAGCATAGTGACATGCCAATTCGGCACTAAGGCATCCATCCATGCGTTAGGTGTCGATATCACACATTCCAGCAATTTATACTCTTTCTCCTTGTCATATCGCCAACTGCGAAAATTTATATCCACTATCTTCGAATCAGCAATTAATAAAATAATATCAAAAACATAGTTTTCTAAATCTATTCCCATCTCACTGATAACTTGTTTAGCAGTCTCCGAATTTGTTTTAAAACACATTTTTAAGTTATCATTTCGGAAATTGCTAATTTCTTTCTCTGTTGTAATGGTGTCCTTCCCCATCACGCCATATCCAGCACGAAGTGTTTCTTCACAGAAAACAGACGAAAAAGTCAGTAAAAACAAGCTCAATATTTCTTTTTGGTTATAGTCATCAATATTTCTTTTAAGTTCCGATATATAACTTAACCAAAATGCATCATTAATTATCTCATTCGTTATTCTAAATTCTTTATCATCCATATAATAAGACTCAACTCTCAACAATTAATTACTTATGCTAAATATTATACCATAATTTAGTGAAAGAATCAATTCACTATATGTTCGATCTTTGCTCTGAATTTTTGCTTATCTCATAATTCAGCTGATCTGCTTTGCATATCAATCACCGTCATATAAATCTTCAAAATATTTTGCTATAATTCTTTTATAGAATTCCATCACAACAACATTCTGCATATGATCATCAAAATGCGTAAAAATGCCCGGTTTTCGGCTTTTGTATCTCAACACTCGTCTGAAATACATACAGAATAGTCCTTTGACGCTTTTGTTATATTTTCTGCTTTCCGGAATGTATCTATGTATCTCCTGCAAAATATATTGAGGCGAAAGTTTCACGCTTATAACCTCATAAAGCATAGTTCCTATCAGATTTGAAATATATATTTTCCTGTCCTCGTGAACACACAGTTTAGGTAATAGAATATTAAAAGCATTATTCTTTTTAACAAGCGTGTTCCCTATCTTTTTCTGCTGCATCGGGATTTCAGCGATATTTATGCTGTATTCCGTTTCTATGCAGCTTACCGCCGCACATTTTGTCTCACATTCGTCCAAAACCGCCTCAAATTCCTCTTTTGTCATTTGTTCGGCTGTACTGTCCTCCGGCTCCTCAAAAGTCTTGCAATTCGCCGCAAACTCGCACAGGGCATCTACAACCTCATCACCGTTATCTGCCGCAGCCATATATGACGAAAGAATTATAAAATAATCATTTCCGT
>ERZ824480.1261-NODE-1261-length-23463-cov-3.764354_pt1 | contig 23463 bp, 18 predicted proteins | sample MGYA00519861_ERZ824480 | MGnify/ENA primary metagenome ERZ824480 (study PRJEB31778, sample SAMEA3449152) | human gut metagenome | biome: human gut; feature: human-associated habitat; material: faeces | place: United Kingdom | collected 2010/2012 ... | reverse complement strand
TATCGTCGCGCCGATTTTGGTGAATATGCTGCTAGAGAGAGGCTATATTGCTATGGATAATGGTTTGGAAATTAGTGACAGAGTCATCCCGATAAAAAAAGACAATTATAAAGTTATTGAAGATATTATATGTAGAAATACTATATACTCCATGCCGGTAATATATGTAACAAAATTCTGGGGAAGATATCCACTAAGAGTTCAAAGCTTAGCGTATAGATTGCGCGGCGTTGCGCATACTCTTGTGGAAGAAGATACTGATGTATCCAAAGTACTTAAGGAAAGCTGTCATGGCATGAATTCTCATCATGGAAGTATTGGTATCTATTACCCTGGTAGTTCTGCATTATATAAAATTATTACAACGGGAAGATATGAGAAGCATGAAGAAATTCTACTAGACCGTATTGTGAATATAGTGTGTAGATATATGAATCAACAGGCGCGTGATAAAATGATGACGTGGGAGGGCGTTCAAAACGAACTTCTTAAATTGCGTTATGTAAGTGCTACAGAAAAGAAAGCAAAGGCAGAAAATGAAGTTTCAGAAGTTTATGAAAATTTTTCTGATGAACTTGAAGAAAAAGAGCGCACAATTAAGGAATTAAATAATCGTGTTATAGCATTGCAGGCAGAAAATCAAGGATTAAGAGCAAAATATGAACAGGTAACAGAAATACCACTTATATATTATGGTGTAGAAGATGAGCTGTATGAGGGGGAAATAAAAGACCAGATTTTAGAGATGCTACATAATCAAATGAGCCAGGTGAAAAAGAAAACACGTAAAGAACATATATTACAGGATATTTTAGAATGTAATGAAATTACAGGGGCAGTGGATAAAAAGCGAAAGGATATTAAACGTATTTTAAAAGGATATACAAAAGTAGGCGATAGTTTAAAATGTGATTTAAAAGCATATGGTTTTGCTATCGAAAAAGAGGGAAGGCATTATAAATTAATTTATAAAGGAGATAGTAGGTATTTATTTACAATGGCCGCATCTGGAAGTGACAGTCAGCATGGAGGTGGAAATCTGTCAGCGGAGATTATACGAGATATGCTTTAAAAAAAGCATGATAGAAATAGAAATTTTTTATTGTAACAAAAGGGGCGGCCCATTACATATGCTTCTGCAATCTCCGTTCACGAATCAGGCAAGCATGGTTGAAAAATTTACGAATTTTAATGTCCGGCTGGGAATCCGAAGAGTTATAGAAAGAAAAAATGATAAGATTGTAGTGGTATAAGAAGGTGTATTTAATTGAGCAATGTGAATCTTATACAAAGTAAAGTCATGCAGTTGGAAGGAGGGGCCTTTCAGTCACTGCTTGATGAGTATCTTTATAAAAAATATAAGTTTACAAATATTCAAACATTAGGGGTACAGACGGCGACTAATAAGCCTACAAAAGGGACTCCAGATGCTTATGTGTTAACAGAAGATGGAAAGTATATACTAATAAATTACGGAAGTGTAAGTTCTCAGCCGGCAGATAAGATAAAGGCTGATATTTTGTCATGTTTTAATACAGCGAAACTGTCATTGGAGAATGACAAAATCAAGAAGATTATCTGTGGACATTGTTCTACAAATATACACATAGAGCAATTTGACAGCATTATAGAACTGTTGGAAGGTATTGAGATAGAACTTATTGGGATTGACACACTTTCTCATGATTTAGCGCTGATATATCCGCATATTGCAAAGAATCAACTTGGGGTTGAGATTGATACGAATCAGTTTTTTGATATTGAGGATTTTGTCAAAGCTTATGATGCAAACGGTATCAATGCACCAATTAATTGTGATTTTTTGCATAGAAAAAAAGAAATAGATAATACATGTGAGAGCATACGAAATAATACAGTTACGGTTTTGACTGGACCATCTGGAATTGGAAAAACAAGATTAGCGATAGAAGTATGTCGTGAATGGGATGACAAAGAATATAAGGTTTATTGTGTTCGAAGTAATGGTAATTTTTTGTATGAAGATATAAAGTATTATATCGATAATCCCGGCAAATATATGCTATTCTTTGATGATGCTAATATGGTGGTCAGCATGGATAATGTGTTACAAACTCTTTTGATGCTTCCGCCTGAGTACGAGATTAAAATTTTGATTACCGTACGTGATTATGCAAGGAAAAGAGTAATTAATACTGTATCGAAGTATACTGTACCTAAAGTTATAGAGATAGAAAGGCTTACAGATGAAGAAATCAAGGAAGCTTTAGATAAAGGAATTATCGGAGTTCACGATATGATTAAGTATCATGCAGATGATAGAGTTGTGATTTGTGAACCTGTTGATGCATTAGGACATTCATTTAGTGATATTAATCAGGCTATTTTAGCTTATGAAAATAAAGAAATTTCACTTCACCAGAGAATTAAGGTTAAGAGAACTGTATTCAACGGAGAAGGAAAAGAAGTAACAGGTATTATTGACACTACACTTGGACGTTGTTTATTTAACGAAATTCTTCCACAGGATTTAGGATTCGTTAAGAGAGAAACTGATGAAGATTACCTTAAATTGGAAGTTGATTTCCACGTAGGTAAGAAACAGTTAAAGCAGATTCTTGAAAAGGTTATTAATAACCATGGAGCAACTAAGACTGCAGAAGTTCTTGATAACATTAAGGCTATGGGTTATAAGTTCTCAACAAGGGCAGCTATGACAGTTTCAATTTCAGATATGACAGTACCTGAATCAAAGAAACAGATTCTTGCAGATGCAGAACACACAGTTGATGAAATTACAAAGCATTATCGTCGTGGTTTCTTAACTGATGAAGAAAGATACAAAGAAGTTATCGAAACATGGCAGGCAGCCGATAATGAACTTACAACAGCCCTTCTTAGTGGTCTTGATAAGTACAACAACATCTTTATGATGGCCGATTCAGGTGCCCGTGGTTCTGATAAACAGATTAAACAGCTTGCCGGAATGCGTGGTTTGATGGCTGATACAACAGGTAAGACTATCGAACTTCCTATTAAGTCTAACTTCCGTGAGGGTCTTGACGTATTGGAATACTTCATTTCAGCCCATGGTGCTAGAAAGGGTATGTCAGATACTGCCCTTAGAACAGCCGATTCAGGTTACCTTACAAGAAGACTTGTAGACGTTTCACAGGATCTTATTATTAGAGATGTAGATTGTTGTGAAGGTAAGGCTATTCCATTTATGGAAATCGAAGACTTAGTTGATGGAAACGAAGTAATCGAAAGTCTTGAAGAAAGAATCACAGGTAGAACTGCTGCAGAAACAATGTATGATGCAGAAGGCAATATGATTGTTAAAGCTAACCATATGATTACACCAAAGCGTGCAGCAAGAATTGTTGCTACAGGTGTTAAATCAGTTAAGATTAGAACAATTCTTACATGTAAGTCACACGTAGGTGTATGTGCTAAATGTTATGGTGCAAATATGGCAACAGGACAGAGAGTACAGGTTGGTGAGGCAGTAGGTATCATCGCTGCTCAGTCAATCGGTGAACCTGGTACACAGCTTACTATGAGAACATTCCATACTGGTGGTGTAGCCGGTGACGATATTACACAGGGTCTTCCTAGAGTAGAAGAATTATTTGAAGCAAGAAAGCCAAAGGGACTTGCAATTATTGCAGAGTTCGGTGGTGTTGCTGAAATTAAGGAAACAAAGAAGAAACGTGAAATTATCGTAACTAACCCTGAAACTGGCGAATCAAAAGCTTATCTTATCCCTTATGGATCAAAGATTAAGATTCTTGATGGTGCTGTTCTTGAAGCTGGTGACGAACTTACGAATAAATCCAAAATAACACCACCTATTTAATTTGCAACTAATTTACACTGCCACTGCAAATTAGTCGCATCATTTTATCAACCATTCATTCCAATTTTGTGGCAATCCTAAGTGCTCAAACTTAATATCGTCCTTATATCTATTAATTATATCCTCTAATCGCGGAACTAATTCAGTATTCCACTCATATTCATTAGGATACATATTTCTCAGCACAAGCAAATGTCCCCAAACCTTGGTATTCTCCCTTGGCAAAGCCTTCTCGGTAAAAACCGGATAATCCGCAAATTTCCAATCATAAAACCTGGAATAATGGGCACATCTGTTTCTAATAGTTGTAACACACTGAATCCAATTCTCCAGACAGGCTCCCGTAGTAGAATAAAGATTAGCAATAATATTCTTATCCTCATTGTACATATCCTTAAAAAACCTTGAAAGCATACCCATAGAAAAAAACTCAATAATAACCCACAAAGGATACTTGCCATCGTATTTATCATTATGATGTTTTACAACAGGTGAATCCTTATTCTCACGCAAAATGGTTCTAAGATGGTGTTGAAAATTCCTGCCATCGTGATACCTGCTGAAATTATTTGGATCAAGATATCCGTCCGGACCATACTTAGTACCGTGGTGATAGGAAATCTGTGTACGCAAAGCAAACTCAATCTCCTCAACTACCTCAAAAAGCCACGCTCTAAGCTTCTGGTCAAACATATACACATTTCTAATCTGGTCAAAAGTAGTTTCCTCAATGAACCTGCCCTTGCCCTCATATCTGAAAGACTCACAATAAGCAGAAAATCTATAATAATTAGTATGCTTCAAAAACTGCATACAATCATTCTTATCTTCAATAATAAGCCCTTTAGATTTTAAAATTCTAACCTGATCCTGATAACTTGCCGCCTGTTTAATCTTCATAAAATCGCCTCGCTTGCACAATATGTTGGTATAGTATATGGTGAGCCTTGGTTTTTACTACTTCTTTATGAAAACACGTTTAACATTAGACCATTTACTCCAATTGTCATCCGCACCATTAACACGTACTCTCAAATAGTATGCCTTGCCTGACTTAAGCTTTTTAATTAAGTATGTATTATTCTTAACAACCTTAGTCTTAGCCTTTTTAAACTTCTTATTATTAGCATATTGAAGTTTGTATTTCTTTGCTCCATTAACTTTTTTAAACTTAATTAATACTGACTTCTTACTTGTTCCCTTAGCTTTCTTAACCTTAACTGAAGTAATCTTACTTGCCTTGATTTTTGTTGTACTAGTTTCCTGAGGAGTTGTTATCTGAACAGTTGATGTTTCTGCAACGCTAGTACTTTCTTTAGGTTCCTGACCTTCTGTCAAAGTTGTAAAATAATGTGACTGGCTAAACAATTGCATATTCAAATCCTTATCCGCTATTGTAACAATCTCGTACCAATATTCAGTATTAGGCTCCAGCTTTATTCCCATATCCTTATTGACATTGCATTCAATCTCAATCTTATTACCAGCTGCTGTATTAACTTTTTCAATGCTTTTCACTACAACATTGTTACTAATCTTACCTTTATATATAGTCCATTTAAATGCCTTAACATTTATTCCCTCTGCCTGTGCATTATAAAGAGTTGCGTGCAAAATTGCATTGTTATCGGTTATAACATTCTCACTTCCTGATAACATTAAATTAGGTGATTGCAATGCCATTACCTTAAAAGTTATACCTAAGCTCAATATCATCATTGTTAACATAATAATAAATTTAACTTTTGCTTTTTTCATCTTCATTCCTCCAATTTACTTATTTTTATAACACTTTGCTACATACTCTTTCATATCTTCAACACATTCATCACAAAACAGTGTATTCTTGTTTTCGACCTCTATATTATCAATCCAGCCAACATTCATCAAACAGCTTTCATTTCTCCCTGTGTCAGGATGGCATGTTTTACACCTTTCTCCTCCTCTACATATCGTCTTTTCTTCATTTATCCATTCATGATAATGGTCAGGTGCTCCATATATATGTGCCATCTCGTGAACTAAACAAGAAACCATACTCTTAAAATATATATTTGATTCAAAAATATTTTGCATAAAAATTCCATTACTGTACCATCTAAAACTTCTATTTGCTTCATTTCCATTACTGTCAAACAATTTGTTGCCTGTCCACAAAATTGAAACAATGCCATTTCTCGAACTTCCTGGATATTTTGAAATAAAATCATCATACATTTCATATGGATCAGTACATTTTATATTATGTTCTGAACATATTTCGTCTATTGATGATTTTGTTATTCCTTTTCCGCTTTCAATTTTACATTTATCAGCTAAAGAAACTATTTGTTGTGGTTCATTGTTTATTGCATATATTCCTAATACTTCTTTAAAAATCTCATTTGCTAACTTATTTACCTCCTGAATACTTTCACTATGTCCCTTATCAAACGAATATCTAACAGAAAAAGCCTGATCATAATAATTATTCACATTAATCACATATGGCCAATAAACTATACTTAGTTGCATATAATTTTGATTATTTAGAGATGAACCGTAAAAATATGCTCGTGTCCCTTTAGTTCGTGCTCTAAGTACTAAACCTGTATTTTCTATTTTTCCTTCCGATACTGCTTGTGCCCATTTTGTTAAATCAATATTGTGTCCTCTATTTTTGACTCCTGCACTTGCAAACTCAGCCCACACATCATCATAGGTATCTGGACGATTGTTCCATGTAACTTCACTTATTTTCCATTTTTCTTTTGGAGCCTTAATTTCCATAATTCCTAAGCCATTAGAAACATCTGCACTTTCTACAATTTTCAAATTAGCTGACTCTATTCTTGCTCCATAAAACTCATCCATATTTCCTGTATATGGCAATCCTTCAGTTGATATAAAACACATGTATTCAGTATTAGTATACGGTGCAAAATTTCTCCCGCAATTCTGAACTTCAATATTCTCTCCATTAATAATATTTACATTTCTATGCCCTGTAAAACTTGATACTAATGCACTTTGAAGTCTATTATCCATCCATACCATTGTTGGATCTATAGTAATAGGATACATTCTCTCTTTATCATTTAAATATTCTTGATTAACTACTACACTTATAATGTATTCTTCTTTTTCTTCTTTTATTTCATAATGTACATTATCATAATCTAATATTCCACCATTGTCCTTTATATTAGGTGCAGCAATGTACGCTATAGCTTCACCATTTTCTTTCTCAATAATTTTAATTTCTTTACTGACATCATCTTTTTCAAGTTTTATGTCCTCTTTCTTTAATTTAAATGAAAAAATATTATTTTCTACTTTTTCATTTAATATTATTTCCTCCTTAACTCCATTCTCATAAGATAAATATTTGTAGTCTATTTTACCATCTTTCATTTTGTATGTAATACAATTTTCGTCTACCTTAGTTTTTTTGCCTTCTGAATCAGTAGGTGTAAACTCGATAATTTTTTGTTCGTTTTCCATAACCACACCTTGAGTCTCGGACAATTCTTTTGGAAAATAATTTTTTTTGGTTTCTGAAGAATTGCTCATTAAATAATTGCTTACATTTCGCACATCTAATTCTTTTAATTTTTTTCTTCCATCCTTTGTTATTTTCTTTAAATTTCCACCATTTTTTTCCATTTCAGAATCTTCACTTCCCAGATTTACTTTTAGTAATCTAGCACCATTATCTAACTGATATGTTGATGATGTTTTTGTTTTTAATTCTTTAATTTCTCTTATTATCTTTGCTTTTTTATGTTTTTCGTTAATCTTTAAGCCTTCAGCTTTAACATCAAAATTAGCAATAGAACCTGCACAAATAATCGCCATAATTACAGCTAGTAATCTTTTTAATCTTTTCATTTTTTCACCTCTTTTAGTGTGATTTTTAATATCACACTATCTTTCTTTTTCAATTTTCTCTTACAATATACTCAATATATTAATAATATTAATTTTATATTGACTATAAATGTTCTTTTGTACTTTTTCTATTTGCTTTCACTACTTTTAAGAATACTTCTATTACATTTTCTCCTTTCCTCTTATTTTTTAACTTTCTTTTTTCATTAACGAACTATTCCCTATTTTTTTCATTATAGCAAACACTTTTCACTGTTTTAATTACATAATCATTTCAGTTTCGTACTCAAAACGAACTTCCAAAAACTGTAAATCTGTTAAGCTTTTATATCTATTTTCTCTCGTTCCCTCAACATAATCCCCGTTTAAATTCCGCTCAATCTTGGTGTTTTCATTATATCAGACTTTACACAAAATTAATACTTTTTTCGTCTTTGTATTACAATTTTATCTATATTTTAAAGAAAAAGGAGAATTCAAATGAACACATTACAAAACACAATTTAAGATTACTTAAACCACTGCCAATTCCAAAAAAGAATGGACGCAAAAACATTGAAAGCTTACAACATTGACTTAAAGCAGTTCAGCCAATTTGCTAAAGAAAATCTTGAAACTGCCACTTCCATTAGCACACTGGAAAACTACATATCAAGACTACACACTCAATTCAAGCCCAAAACTGTAAAAAGAAAACTGGCGTGTATAAAAGCCTTCTTTCACTATTTGGAATTTAGCAACAGTAGAAAACAATGTTGTAATTCTTCCAAAAACTGCAACATACGGTTACTACTGTGAAGGGAAAACGTATAAAGCTGGAGCCTCCGTTAAACTTGAAGGAAATATGGCATTTACATCTGTAAATAAACTTGATTTAGAAATAACAACAAGCACAGGTCAGGCAGTGTTCGGCGATGACGGTTGGTCAGAAGATATTACGTTAGATGGATTAAATCAGTAATAATTAGAAATTTATATAAAAAATCCCAGGCAAAAAGGTCTGGGATTTTTTGGTCTTTAAAACTTTATTAATTATTAATGGAATTTAGAATATTTACCATCATTCAATCCATTAATAATGGTATTATAATCCATAAAACTTGTATCGTCGTAATCACCACTAGCTGTAATAATATCAACTTTACGTAATTCAATTAAGTCCATTTCTGGTTTTATATATTCTCTCTTCATAATATCCTCCTATTCAGCTGTATCAACAATACCTGCAAATTTCTTAATTAAAGACTTTTCATCATCACTATAACCATTAAATTCTGTTTTATCTTTAAAAATGCTATTTGCAATTCCTTTAATGGTTCTAATTACTGATTTTGAATATTCATCACCATTATCCTGAGAATATACATAATCAACTCCGTCATTTGATGTAACCTTTATATATGCTCTAGCTACAAAAGTTCTCGGATAGTTAGCTTCAACTATATTCACCAATGATGCGCAATAAGAACCTACTTTATCATTAAACCATCCTTTATTTTCAATGTTTAAAACTTTTCCTATTGTCTCAATATTATCAATGTTTAATTCAGCATTATTTGCTTTATCTAACTTATCCTGTGTTGTAAGAAGAATACCTGTCTGAACAGCGTTGATAATATTATTCTTTTCGCTGTCAACTCCACAAGTTACATCAACATCTGCTTTAAATCTAATTCCACCAGCCTGATTGTCATCAATTCTGATTGCAGCGCCATTTGTAAGGTTAACTGAAATATTATTTATTGTAACAAAATCTATATCTTTCGTTATTTCTACTTCTGTTCCAGGTTTATAAATTTTTCCGTTATTATAGTAATACTCTACATTTTCTTCAATTGGTAAAGTATATGTCTTGTTTGCTTCAACCTTTTCAGTATCATTACCATTAATTGACACAGTAAATCTCTCATCTTTTCTTAATTGTAATACAAAAGTAGGTGTTCCATTTGATCCCTCTGGTGTAATTACATAATCAGCAGTATTCTGTCCTTCTGGTATTGTCAATAATGATTGATTTATGTAAACACAGTCATTTCCTACATAAACTAAAGTGTTTGCTGTTGCATTTAAATAACGTGTTCCGTTAATAACAACAGCTGTTGGCCAACCGCCCTTAGCAACAAAAGCAAATACATCCACTGCTTTCAGATTACTTGAAATATTATATTTCTGCTTTCCACCAACTGGATCTCCTGCTGGAAGTAGACCATTACATTCATACGCAGCCATTGAATCATATACCGCCTGCGAAATCCAAGCCGTTGAACCATCACTTGTCCTTCCTTCTAACTTTTTCCAATCTTTGATGTCTTCAGCATTAGTATAACCTGTCTGTTCTACATTCTTTTCTGTCTTATCTGGATCTTCAACTGCCGGTGCTTCGTAATATTTAGCAACACCTTTTATTTCATAGGTATCTCCATCTTCATAATGGATAGTACTTCCTTCAGAGTCTTTTGCAGAAACCTTTACTGTATATGTTTCTCCGGCTTTTGTTCCCTTAATATCTGAAAAGTATTTATAATGAGTAAATTGGTTGTTTGTGTAATAATATGTTGCTATTATTTTTTTTGTTTCTTCATCGATATATTCAATAATATATTTTTCTGCTCCAGAAACAGCATCCCACATAAATGTAGGACCAGTATTTGCAACAGGTTTTGTATAATCTATACCAGTTGATCTTAAATTGAATTTCTTATTTGTAATCACATACTCAGTTGTTTTTATGACATCTGATTTATGAAAAGCAACCAGACTATTATCGTCCTTTTTTCTTCTTAGAACAACTAGAACCCATTCTCCACCTTTTTGTGTTTCTATTGATGAGTCTTTGCTTCTATAAATGTTATCAGCATCAGCATTTACGCCATCAGCACTCTGGTTCCAATTCCAGTCATTATTAGTACTTATAGCATCATGAGAATCTTGTTTTTTAAAATCTGTACTCTCATTTATAGTTTCTGCTTCGTCTTTACTATAGATATAAACATAATCTTTGTAACCTACCTTATGGCTCCATTTTGCAGTAATTGTCTGCTTTTCGTTGATAGCAACTTCAAAGCCACTAAATGCTTGTTCATTGTCATCATCAGCTTTTGCTGTTTTCGTATTGTATACTGTAATTGAAGTCAAAATCATTGCAAGCGATAATACAATAGATAGTACTTTTTTCATTCTTTTCATATTTCTTCTTATCTCCCTTCCCTTTTGAATATAATTACGATTTATCTTCGATAACCCGAATAAATGTACTAGTGACAGTTTAGCACCTTTTTTGTGCATTTTCAAACATTATAAGGTTAAAATCATTTTTATTTTGTGCATTTTCACAAGAATTTGAAATGTTTTTATTGATTTTCGTTTTTATGCAAAAAAAGAGGACTTCTTTATCATTTCTTAGTCCTCTTTGTTGTTTTTATTTTTTCAATTTTATTTTTTTTGTCTTTGACCAGTCTGTACTAACCTGTCCTTCTGAGCTATTTCTGTACGCTTTATAGCGTATATAGTAGGTTTTTCCTTTTTTTAGTTTCTTTATTTTGTAGGTTGTTTTCTTTGTTTTGATTGTTCGTACTTTTTTCTTAAATTTCTTATTTAGGGAATATTGTATCTTATATCCCGTGGCATTTTTCACTTTTTTCAGCTTTATTTTGTTTTTTGAAATATTTTTAATCTTTGTTTTTTGATTTTCAAAAAAACTGTTTTTAGTTTTCTCAGATTGTTCATTTTGTACATCTGATACGTAATCTGATGCCGCCATTGGATAATTTCTATAAAAATCTGAATTTCTGTATTGGTCATCTCTTGTATGATCTTTGAAATTGTCGCCCTTTAAGAAGTATCTATATCTGATTCCTGCCTGTGAAAGCTGTGAATCCCATGTTGCATCCAGATTATAATAATAATCTCCAAGCTTTACTATGTTCCAACCGTGACGCACTGTTTTGTCTTTTCCATACCCGGGGATTACTCTTACGGATATTCCAAGTTGTTTCAATATTCTATAGATAAGTTGGGCATATCCCTGACAAACTGCTTCTCCATTATATAGCGCTGAGTATGCTGTGAAAACTATTTCATCATCTAGGCTTTGTGCATATGTAACATGTTTACACACATAATCGTAAACTGCCTTAACTTTTTCATAATCTGTCGTTTCTGATGTAAAGCCTAGCTCTGCTATAATTTGATTTACTTTATCGTCCACCTGATTTCTCTGTTCTAATGTTGTAAAATATTTTATTTTTATTAGGAACTGGTACATATAATATCCGTTTTCTTTTTGCGCTCTGTACGAAACATCTCTGCTACTAATATCCCAAAACATATAGTCTCCCTCAATAGGGTTGTCTGTTACACTTGCTGCCTTATCTTCTATATCGTAGTAAATTTGGTCTGCTGCAGAACTCTTTGACTTTACCAAAACATAAAGAGTGCTTTGGTGCGCCAACATAGCCTTTTTCAATGTGGTTGCTGCCTGATTTACTGTTCCGTAATTGGCTCTCGGAAGACTTATCGATTCAAGTTTTTTGTTCTCGATTTTTACTATCAGCTTTTTGACTGCTTATAAGCTTTTCTATTTTATTTTCTGTAATCTGACTTTGACTACTTTTTTCTATATTATAAATTTGGTCAGCTTTTACACTAGTTATATCTACGGGAGTCACCAGCATTGCCAATGCCATAATTATTGATATTATTTTTTTCATATATAACCTCTTAAATCTTTCCGATAAAAACGTTTAGGGACTACATATAGTTCAAAGGCAGAATTAATGTACTGTTGTACTTTTTAATTCTGCCAATTTGTTATTATTTCTTTTTGTATTTTGTCTTGTATGTTACACCTTCGTACTTAAGCTCTCTTAACATCTTCTTTCCTTCAAGAAGTGTGTATGTTAATTTCTGATTGTGATTATTCTTAAGCTTAAAGTGAATCATATATTTTCCAACTTCAATCTGTGTTATATGGTTCTTGCTACTGATTTCCACATTATAACCTAATGACTTGTTGTTCATGTCCTTAATTTTGATGCATGGTTCGCCCTTATACAACACTTCTGAGAAAGTGATGTAGTAAGTTGTTTTCTCACCATTTACAGTTCCTCTATGCTTCCAGGTTCCTAACCATAATGACACTTTCTTATGGAATGAGTTCATTGAGTCGTAAAGTGTTTTTGCTTTTGCGTAGTTGCCTTTAATCTGATTCAAAAGATTCAAGCTTTCCTGAATCTTTCCTGCCTCGCCAAGTTTAACTGCCTGATTATAAACACTTTCGCTTAAGTTTGCTGACTTTGAAAGTTTTTCTACTTTTGAGTAAACTTCCATTCCCTCTTTAATTGAGCCTTTGTCAATTAACTGTTTTGCGTAGGCATAACCATATTCCGCATACTGTACCTGGAAAGTCTTGTTGTCCTTTGCATATACGTTCTTGATTGTCTGCCATGCTGTGCTGTAATCTGCCTTAATATATGAAACCTGCGCCATTCCTGCACTTGCCTTATTAATTAAATTAAAATCAGATGCTGCCTGGGCACTTGATGTAAATAACTGCTGTGCCTTGTCGTAATCTTTCTTGTCTAATGCATCTGTTGCTGCGTAATAATCAAGGAAAGCACCTGCCTGCTTGCCATATTCTGAACTCTTGTCAGCATCGTTACTCTTCTTAAAATAGTCTGAAGCCTTGTCTTCATCGTTTTCATTAAGTGCCTGTAAACCAATGTTGTAATATGCTTCTGCCAAGAACTCCTTGCTCTTTCTAAATCCTCCAAGGTCCTTAAACTCTGTTACTGCCTGTGTGTACTTCTGGTTCTTAAGCAATTTTTCTGCATTCTTGTATTTCTTGTTTGGAATAAAGAACGCTACTGTGACTATGGCTACAATTGCAATAATTACACCAACTGCTACCAAAGCTGTCATATATTTCTTTTTTACATCTTTCTGTCTGTTAGCACGTCTGTTTTCGCTTGCCTGTTTTCTTTCTTCATTCTTTACGGCAATATCGTATTTCTTATGTGCTGTCTTTATTAATTCCTTGCTATTCTTGTACCACGCAATTCGTTTAAGGATTTCAATTCCATTTCCAATGCTTGCAGAATCGTCTTTCTGTACTTCTTCCATTCCTGAGATGTAGTTGTCTTCGTAGTCTTTAGTCTTTGCCTGTGCAAAAACTTCTACGTCTTCCATCTCTCCTGCGCTTTCAAGTACAGCGTCTTTCTTAGTCCAAACTGAACCGTCTACAAAAACTACCCTGTCTATCTTTATGATAAACTTTACTGCATTCTCATTCTTTATTGTAATCTTTGCAGCCTTGCCTTTTGATGCAAGGTATTCCTGTCCCATTGCAAGATAGCTGTGGTTAATCTGTTCAACATTGCCTTCACCGTCATCTGCATAGATTGTAATGTAGAGATCTCTTATCTCCTTCTCTTCATAGATATTTGTAAATATAAGTGAAAGTCTGTTAATGTTACTTACCTGGTCTCTCTCAAGAGTTCCTTTTTCAAACAAAACAGGGCTTCCGTATGTCCAAAGATTTGGCTCTAACTTGGCAATAACCTTGTATCTGCCATTTTCTTTTTCTTCCGGTTCAGATTCTTCACTCTTTGAATCTTTCTTTTTTGCAGTTTGCTTCTGCTCTGAATCTTCCTGTGTCGCAACCTCTTTTGTTGACTCTGCTGCTTCTTTCTGTTCGGCAGTTTCTACAATCTTTTCTGCTTCTGCACTTTCCTGCTCTACTGTAGTTTCTTCTTTATTTATTTCTAATTCTTTATTGTTTGCTTCTTCTGCTACAGTATTTTCATTACTCTGTACGCTTTCTTCAGCGATTTTTTCTTTGTTGTTTTTTTCTTCCATTGTTATCTCCCAAATTATATTTTTCATTTCGTTTTGATATACAATTTCACAAATTCCATTTTAACATATTTTTAGAAAAAAGAACACCCATTAATAAATGGATAAAAAAGGATATTCTGTGAATTTCCTGTAAACTGAGTTTCTCTTTAGTGAATCACCACAACGCACAAAAGCATACTTCGGAGGTATTTTACCCCAAAGTATGCTTTTTTAGATTCTCTTTCGTTTCCGATAGTGTTTCACTAACCAGAAACATCTCTCATTCCACTATTTGTTCAATTATTTTTGTTATTGCTATTTTTTATTTTTTGATTTTTACTTTTTTAACTTTTGACCATGCGCCGTATTTCTTTGAACCGTTTACTACTTTGTAAGCTCTTGCCTTAACCCAATAGGTTTCTTTTTTGTCAAGCTTCTTAATTGTAACTTTTGTCTTCTTAATGTTCTTAACACTGTAGCCCTGGAATTTCTTGTTATCGCAGTAACGAATCTGGTAGCCTTTTGCACCACTTACTTTAGCAAGTTTAATCTGCATTTTTCTCTTCTTTACATTTTTAAGAGTTTTGATTTTTGCTCTTGCAGGTGCTGTGACAATTGTTGTGTTCTTGTCGTCGTCTTTTTTGTTAACTTCATTTTTTTTGTCCTGTTCGAGTTCTTCTGCTGTTTTTGGTACGTAGTATCTTACATAGTCAACTTCCATTGTAGCACTCCAATCACTGTTTGTTGGAGGGTTGCCCTGTGCTAAGTTTCCGCCACATGCCACATTAAACAAAAGATAGTAATCATCATTTAATACGCTACGCTGTCCTGCATAGTTTCCTGTTGTTAAATCTGCTGTTGAATATGTTTCTGCGAAATCAGTTATTCTTACAAACTTATTTGTCCATGTTCCGTATGATGTTAAAAGCTTACCATCTATGTAGAATGCACATATGCTTCCATCTCTGTAACATCCATATGTATGCCATTCTGTCTTATTACTTATATTACGGTTAGTGTAAACATACTGATCTGCTCCATTCCATTTTGGATAATGGATTGTGCTCTGGATATCTGATCTTGTGTTGAAAGCTTCCATAATATCAATCTCACCACATGCAGGCCAAGTCTTTCCGTTAGTTCCAAGCATCCAGAATGCCGGCCAAATTCCCCGTGATGAAGGAATCTTTATTCTTGCTTCAACATATCCATATCCAATGTTAACCTTTCCTGCACTTTTGATTCTTCCAGATGTCCAATTGTAACTACCAACTTTTTCTGTCTGGGCTTTAATCTTCATTGTTCCATCTGATACAGATATGTTGTTTGCTTTATAGTATTCTTTCTCATTGTTTCCCCAGCCCCAGTTTCCATTTCCAATCTCCGGAGTCCAATGGTCACTGTTAAGTTCTGTTCCATTAAATTCATCACTCCAGTTAACTTTCATCTTTGAAATATCAATATTCTGTGCTGGTTCTGCTGCTTTAACTGTAGTTCCTGCAAAACCAATACCTAATGTAGCTGTAGCTACCACTGCAAAAGCTAATACCTTTCTCATACAAAATCTCCTTTTCAATTCATGTTTTCCTGATTTAAATGTGTTATTGTCAATAATTCAATATTCTTATTGAATCATCCGAAAACGTTTTTATTTTCTGCTATTGACATTATTATACAATAAAGTGGTGAATTTTCAAGGATTTATCGCCAATTTGTATAGTTTTTATGGTATTTTTATTTGTTTTCAATTCACTGAGGGCAAATCGGAGTTACATCCGATTCACTTTCTAACTGGTTTATACACTAGGGCACTTGATTTTTAAAGTGTCCTTTTTTCTTCAGTCTTTTCCCCTATTTCTGTGGCAATACTAAATTCTGCCTGATTACATGTCCTTCAATATAGCTTTGGGCATTTTCAAGTGTTGTATAGCTGATTGCCTCCAAGGCTTCTTCTGTTAAGAATGCCTGATGGGATGTTACGATTACATTTGGGAATGATAGAAGTCTTGATGTAATGGATGTTTCCATTATATCGTCTTCACGGTTTTCGAATACGTTAGCTGTTTCTTCCTCGTAAACATCAAGACCTACGCTGTGGAATTTGTGCTGACGTATTCCCTTAATCAAGTCTTCTGTATCAATTAATGCACCTCTTGATGTGTTTACAAGAACTACATTGTCTTTCATCTTATTTATTGTTTCTGAATTTATCATATGATAAGAATCATCTGTTAGCGGACAATGAAGTGAAATCAAATCACTTTCTGCCAACAATGTGTCAAGATCAACATATTCAACAAAATCCAAATCAGGATTTTGATATATGTCATAGGCAATAACTCTCATTCCAAAACCTTTGCAAATCCTGCACATTGCAGCGCCGATTTTTCCGGTGCCGATTATTCCTGCTGTTTTCTTAAAGAAATTAAGTCCTGTAAGACCCACAAGGCTAAAGTTGTTTTCTCTAACCTTGATGTATCCCTTATGAATGTGTCTGTTACTTGCAAGGGCAAGAGCCATAGCGTGTTCTGCCACTGCCTCCGGTGAGTATCCCGGAACTCTCAGAACTAAAACTCCTCTTTCCTTAGCTCTTTTAATGTCCACATTATTAAAACCGGCACATCTTAAAAGAATAATCTTTACACCATTGTCTGCCAAAACATCTATAACCTTAGCACTGAAATCTGAACTTACAAAACCACATACAGCCTCAAAGCCTTTGGCATACACTGCGTTTCTTACGGAAATATCACTATCAACGTATTCGATTTCAATGTCCTCATACTTTGGCAAAACCTTATCAAAAGATTCCTTGTCATATTTCTTTGTATCATAAAATAAAATTTTCATACCTACACCTTCCTAACATTTAAATTTCCATATGGATTAACTTAGTTATAAAGTTTTAATCGTAATATGTCAATTTTTGTTTTCAGTCAATTTATTATAATCCATCCTGCACTCGTCTCTCTTCCACTGCCTGCTGAACCATCATATCTTTAACCTTCATTAGACGAATCTGTGTGCTACGCTCATTTTCATCCAACTTCATTGTTATATACTTTATGTTTTCCATTGCTTCAGGAATTATTACATGTTCTAAGGCATTTACTCTTCTTCTTGTTTTTTCAATTTCAGTTGCCATAAGCTGACAGGATTTTTCTACCTCTGCCAGTTTAAGCATATCTTCAAAAACAGTACTTAAGGAGTATACTGCGTCATCCAAATCTCCTGCTGTAAAAGCATAGCCATAAGAGTATATGTCATTTCCACTTATTTCGTCATTAGTTGAAAAAGTAGGTATGTCAACGCTCATTACATTCTTAACACCTTGATTAATATTCAGGCTTTTCTTTGATGCCATAAGTGCAGTGTTCAAAACCTGTTCGCTCATTCCTGCCCTTGCAATGGCAAACTCCATGTTGGCATTTTTTATGCCTTTTTCAACTTTAAGTCTTAATTCCATATTTTCTTTTATAAGATCCATAAACTGTCTTACCAGCTCATCTCTTTTATCTTTTAAAAGCTTGTGACCTCTAGTAGCAGAAAGCAGCTTTTTCTTCTGTTTCGTTAATTCCATTCGGGTTGGATTTACTCTTGTTCCTGCCATAATTTTCCCTCATTTCTAAAAACTATCTAAAAAATCAATACAACCAATATTAATTCTAATCCTGCTGCTTATAATATTTTTCAAGGAACTTATCATCAATTCTCTTTAACTCCGACTTAGGAAGCATTGACAAAAGTTTCCAGCCAATATCCATCGTTTCCTCAATGGAACGGTTTGCGTCATAGCCCTGTGAAACATATTCCTTCTCAAACTCGTCTGCAAACTTAGCATAAATAAGATCAATGTCTGACAGTGCAGCCTCACCAAGAATTGTCATAAGTTCTTTTGCTTCCTTGCCTCTTGCGTAGGCTGAGAAAAGCTGATTCATTACGTTACTGTGGTCAGCTCTTGTTTTTCCTTCGCCAATACCTTTGTCCTTAAGTCTTGAAAGAGATGGAAGTACATCTATTGGTGGTGTAATTCCTTTTCTGTAAAGGTCACGGCTTAAGATAATCTGTCCCTCTGTAATATAACCTGTAAGGTCAGGGATAGGATGAGTCTTGTCATCTTCAGGCATTGTAAGAATCGGAATCATTGTAATACTACCGTCTTTGCCACGCTGACGACCTGCACGCTCATACATTGTTGCAAGGTCAGTATACATATATCCCGGATAACCACGTCTGCCCGGAACTTCCTTTCTTGCTGCAGAAACTTCTCTTAATGCGTCTGCGTAGTTTGTAATATCAGTTATAATTACAAGTACATGCATTCCTTTTTCGAAGGCAAGATATTCTGCTGCAGTAAGTGCCATTCTAGGCGTTGCAATACGTTCTACCGCCGGATCATTGGCAAGATTGATAAACAATACCGTTCTGTCAATTGCCCCTGTTTCCTTAAAACTATTTATAAAAAAGTTTGATTCTTCAAAAGTAATACCAACTGCCGCAAAAACAACTGCAAAAGGTTCGTCAGTTCCAATAACCTTTGCCTGTTTTGCAATCTGGGCTGCAAGGTTGGCATGTGGCAAACCTGAAGCTGAAAAGATTGGCAGTTTTTGTCCTCTTACAAGAGTGTTAAGTCCGTCAATTGCTGAAATTCCTGTCTGGATAAATTCAGAAGGATAATTTCTCGCTGCCGGATTCATCGCCACACCGTTAATATCTCGTCTTTCCTCCGGAAGAATGTCAGGACCTCCATCTATTGGATTTCCCAAGCCGTCAAAAACTCTTCCAAGCATATCCGGCGAAACTCCAAGTTCCATGCTTCTTCCAAGAAAACGTACTTTGCTATTAGACAAATTAATACCTGTAGAGTCTTCAAATAGCTGAACCAGAGCATTATTTCCATTAACCTCAAGAACTTTACATCTTCTTACTTCACCGTTTGCAAGTTCTATTTCACCTAATTCATCGTAAGTAACATTTTCCACATTTCTAACCATCATAAGTGGTCCTGCTACTTCCTGAATTGTTCTATATTCCTTTGGCATATTAGAAGTCCTCCTTTTCCAGTGTATTTGCCACCTCTTCGGCAAGCTTGTCCATTATTTCATTGAACGCTTCATCAAGCCGGTCTTCGTGTGTATATTTAAAACGTCCGATTGCTTCACGTACAGGCATCTTAATAAGCTTATCAACGCTTGCTCCCTGTTTAAGAGCTTCCATTGACTTATTATAGAAACCAAGTACCAATTCCATCATCATATACTGCTTTCTAAGTGATGTATAAGTATCAACTTCATGGAAAGAGTTCTGATGCAAATAATCTTCTCTTATTGAACGGCTTGCTTCCATCTTTAGTCTGTCAGGTGCAGACAAAGCATCCATGCCTACCATTTTTACGATTTCATCAAGCTCTGCTTCTTCCTGCAATAATTTCATTAACTCCTGTCGAAGCTTTAACCAATCTTTATTAACATTTTCTTCAAACCATCCACCAATTCTGTCTACATAAAGTGAATAACTTGTAAGCCAGTTAATTGCCGGAAAATGTCTCTTGTATGCAAGGTTTGAATCAAGTCCCCAGAATACTTTTACAATACGAAGTGTTGCCTGAGATACAGGTTCTGAAATATCACCACCTGGAGGAGATACAGCACCGATAACTGACAAAGCTCCTTCCCTGCCTTCTTTTCCAAGGGTAACAACATCCCCGGCACGTTCATAAAACTGTGCAAGACGGCTTCCAAGGTATGCCGGATAACCTTCTTCACCGGGCATCTCTTCCAAACGTCCTGACATCTCTCTTAAAGCCTCTGCCCAACGTGATGTTGAGTCTGCCATTAAAGCTACTGAATAGCCCATGTCTCTAAAATATTCTGCTATTGTAATTCCTGTATAAATTGAAGCTTCTCTTGCTGCAACAGGCATGTCAGATGTGTTGGCTATAAGAACTGTTCTTTCCATTAATGACTGTCCTGTTTTTGGATCCTTTAATTCTGGGAACTCATTAAGAACGTCTGTCATTTCATTTCCACGCTCACCACAACCAATGTATACTACAATATCTGCCTCAGCCCATTTTGCAAGCTGATGCTGAATAACTGTTTTTCCACTTCCGAAAGGTCCCGGAACTGCTGCAACGCCACCTCTGGCAATTGGAAACAAAGTATCGATAACTCTTTGTCCTGTAACCAAGGGCTTATAAGGAGCTTTTTTCTCTTTATAAGGTCTGCCTTTTCTAACAGGCCATTTCTGCATTAAAGTTAATTCCTTTTCACCATCTTCTGTCTTAACTGTGGCAACAGTTTCAGTAACGTCATATGTTCCGCCTTTAATGCTTGTAATTTCGCCTTTAATTCCATATGGAACCATTATTTTCTGAGTAACTGCCGCTGTCTCTTTTACTATTCCAATAACATCTCCCGGTTCAACAATGTCCCCAACTGAAGCTGTTGGAACAAACTCCCATTTTAATTCTCTTTTCAAAGAAGGTACGGAAACACCTCTCTTTAGAAGATTGCCCGATACCTTCATAATATCATCAAGTGGTCTTTGAATTCCGTCATAAATACTACCGATAAGACCCGGTCCAAGTTCTACTGACATAGGCGCTCCCGTTGATACAACAGGCTCTCCCGGTCCAAGTCCGGCTGTCTCCTCATAAACCTGAATTGATGCTCTATCTTCATGCATTTCTATTATTTCACCAATAAGATGCCTGTCGCTAACCCTAACCACGTCAAACATATTGGCATCACGCATTCCCTCTGCTATTACAAGAGGTCCTGCTACTTTCTTAATTACACCCTTGCTATACTCCATGTCTTATTCCTTCCCAAATACAATATCCGAACCAATAGCCTGCTCTACACAATCCTTAACTCCTTTTACTCCGTCTCCCGTGTTTCCTTTTACACCCGGAATAAGGATAATTGCAGGAACCATCTGCTCTCTGTATTTTTCTATCTCTGCTGAAAGCTGTTTTGCTAACATTTCTGTAATGTATATAATGGCATATTCACCTGCAGCTATTTTTCTTAGCAAATGTGCTGCCTCTGTTACGTCGGTAACCGGAAATGTATCAAGTCCCAGTGCGCTAAAGCCATATATACTGTCATAATCACCTATAACTGCTACTTTATGCATACATTACCCTTACCCTTTCTTTTATAAACTCATTGTCAAAACCATTAATTTTGCCCGAAAGAATAATTTTTACTGTTTTAATTTCATTCTCTCTTGCAATAACATAAGCAATAATCGGTCCTATTGAAAAAGAGTCATATTTCTGTGACTTTATATCTTCCACAATCTTATTGTCACACCAGCATTCAAAAACTGATTTTGATATTTTTAAAGCACTAACTGCCTGACTATAGCCTATCTTTTCAAGATAAGAACAAACTCCATCCAAGCCGTCCTTGCAAGCTATAATCAATTCCGTAACGCTTACTCCGTCACAACTTACAAGTGCTTTTGAAACAAAAGATGCGTCCTTATTTGTAGCTGCACATCTTACTGCTATTTTAATGTCTGATATGGTAACCAGGTCATCTGCGTATTTTTTAATCATTTCATTAGTTGCTTCCTGACCTGCCTGCTTAATTGCCTCCAGTGTTGCCCTGTCAATAATCACATCGCACAACTGTCCATCGCCAGTCTGCATAAGAACTGTTGTTGCATCCTTTGCCGCCTGCTCCATGCCTTTAGGAAGCAGATAAGGCCCCCTTGCCATTAACCGTTCCGGACAATTTTTCAAAAATTCCGTGTCTGTTTTTGTATCTTCATAAAACACATTTTCAGTTTCAAGTTCAGTACAAACCTGCTTAATTGCCGCCTTAAGATTATGGTACTCGTTGGCAATGGTGAGAATCTCACATTGTTCCTTGTCTTCAATTAATTCATCCAGAACCTTCCACGTTCTCCTTCGCTCCTGTTCAAGCATTTCCTCCAAACTCTGGTCCGGGTTTCCGTTCCCCCAGCCCTTGGTTCTTAAGAAATCCATAGCCTCGTCATAATCCTTGCACTGCACCAACTGATTAATGGTTTCATCTGTAAACAAACTACCTTCAAGCGCTCTGATTCTGGCAACACCATAAATATATTCCTGCTCCATGGCATTACCCCCTATCCAAACAACTGCTTATTGGCAATATCTTTTATTCTGTCAATATTAGAATCAAACAAGGCCTTCAAAGTACAATTCTCTTCAATCTCTCCATAAACTAATACAAAACCATCCTTAATATTAGCCGGCTCCTTATCAATTACAAGCTCTCCCTGATTCTCTGCCACAATCTCTTTTACTCTATCTTCAAAACCATTAGGAATCCTATCCAAATCCTTCTTAGAAAAACAAATCTTTCCCTTGCCCTGCTGAACATTCTTCCTTAAAAGCTTCTCCAAAACGTTAAAATATTCTTCATCATTAAGACCTGCTATACTCTCCCTAGCCTTATCAATAGCCTGTTCAATAACCTGCTGCTTAGCCCTAAGAATAGAATTACGTTCCAAAAACTCCATACCTGAAACCGTCTTCTCCTCATAAAGCTTGCGGTCAGCCAAAGCCTTCTTCTCAATCGAAACAACTTCTACTTCTACGTCTTTTTTAATTTTATTCATATAGTCCTTGCAAAAAGCATCTGCTTCTTTCAAAATTTCATCCGCTTCCTGCTTAGACTGATTCCTAATCTCCTCTACAATGTTATCCAAACCACTCATGCAGCCCCTCCTTTCTTTTGCACGTCATTAACCACAACAACAATTCTCACATAATCTTTTCTCACTGCAATGGTTGAAAACGTGTAATTTCCATTACCTATTTTTTCTTTCAGTATTATTCACTCTAATTACTTTCGCCACTGTGGGGGATGAAAACTTTAGAAGAAGGTACTCTGAAGCCGTCGGTCCTTAGAAGGTGGGGCAGC
>ERZ824480.1243-NODE-1243-length-23773-cov-4.362425_pt1 | contig 23773 bp, 25 predicted proteins | sample MGYA00519861_ERZ824480 | MGnify/ENA primary metagenome ERZ824480 (study PRJEB31778, sample SAMEA3449152) | human gut metagenome | biome: human gut; feature: human-associated habitat; material: faeces | place: United Kingdom | collected 2010/2012 ... | reverse complement strand
GCGAGGATGCGCAGGGATTCGGAAATGAATTATGTCAGCAAAGCTGACCCGAATCACGCGCCAAGACTCGCGAGCGAGTCTTGAATTTAAAGGAGGTTTTAAGTTATGCGTATTGTTGATTTAATTAAGATGGATTGTATTCTTATCGGAGCGGCTCCTAATTCAAAATCAGAAGCAATAGATATGCTTGTTGATTTGCAGGCAAAGAGCGGCAATATTGCTGACGTTACGGAATACAAAAAAGGTATTTTAAAGCGTGAAGAGATGGGCTCAACCGCAGTAGGCGAAGGAATTGCAATACCTCATGCAAAAAGTGATGCAGTAAAGGCTCCGTCGCTTGCGGCAATGACCGTTCCAAACGGAGTTGATTATGAGGCGCTTGATGACGAACCGTCTAAGCTTTTGTTCATGATTGCAGCGCCGAATGACGGTGACGTTCATCTTGAAGTTCTTTCAAGGCTTATGACAATTCTTATGGATGAGGATTTCAGAGAAAGACTTCTTAATGCAAAGGACGGCAGGGAATTTCTCTCAGTCATTGACGATATGGAAAAGGAAAAGTTCCCTGATGAGAAAATTGAAGATTCATCTAAGAAAAAAGAAGGTTACAGAGTTCTTGCAGTTACGGCATGTCCTACAGGAATCGCACATACCTATATGGCGGCTGAAGCTCTCGAAAAAGCCGGAAAAAAACTTGGAATAACAATTAAAGTTGAAACTAACGGTTCCGGCGGCGCAAAAAATATTTTGACAAAAGAAGATATTGAGAATTGTGACGGAATAATAGTTGCGGCAGACAAATCTGTTGAAATGTCAAGATTTGACGGCAAAAAGGTTATAAGTACAAAGGTATCGGACGGTATTAAGATTCCCGAGGAGCTTATTGAGAAAATAGTATCGGGAAATGCTCCTGTTTACCATAATTCAGGAGATGTGAGTGAGGCGGAGTCAGATGAAAAAGAAAGCTTTGGACGTAAGATGTATAAGCATCTGATGAACGGAGTGTCCAATATGCTTCCTTTTACGGTGGCAGGCGGTATATTTATTGCACTTGCATTTCTTATTGATACTATAGCAGGTGCGCCGCAGAATAGTGATTTTGGAACGTATACACAGTTGGCGGCATTTTTTAAGACAATTGGCGGATTTGCATTTGATTTCATGGTTCCGGTGCTTGGCGGTTATATAGCAATGAGTATTGCTGACAGACCGGGATTTATAGTAGGGCTTGTAGGCGGATATCTTGCAAGCAAAGGCTCGACATTTGCAGCTGTAGGCGGCGACATTCCTTCAGGATTCCTTGGAGCTTTGTTTGCAGGCTTTGTAGGCGGATTTTTAATGCTGGGAATTATGAAGCTTTGTGATAAGATGCCTAAGTCGCTTAACGGAATCAAGCCTGTCCTTATATATCCGCTTGCAGGACTTGGAATTATTGCTGTTGTAATGTGTGCGGTTAATCCGTTTATGGGAATGATTAATACAGGACTTTCCAATTTCTTAGGCGATATGGGAAGCAGCAGTAAGATTTTACTTGGGTGCATACTTGGAGCAATGATGTCAATTGATATGGGAGGTCCGTTTAACAAGGCGGCATATGTCTTCGGTACAGCGGCTATAGCATCAGGTAACTACGATATTATGGCAGCAGTTATGATTGGAGGTATGGTACCTCCGATAGCAATAGCTCTTTCAACATCATTTTTCAAAAAAGCATGGACTGATGAAGAGAGAAAGAACGGACTTGTCAATTATATTATGGGACTCAGTTTTATTACGGAAGGAGCAATCCCTTATGCGGCAGCTGACCCTATAAGAGTTATACCGGCATGTATGGTCGGAGCAGGAGTTGCCGGAGCCTTATCAATGGCATTTAATTGTACTCTTATGGCGCCTCACGGAGGAATATTCGTTATTGCGGTTGTAGGCAACTGGCCGTTATATCTTCTTGCACTTGCGATAGGTTCGGCAGTAGGAATGGTGCTTCTTACAGCGCTTAAGCTTATTAAAAAAAATAATGCATAATAGAAAAGAAAGGGGTAAATATTATGGTATCAAAAACAGTACAGGTAGTAAACGAGCAGGGAATGCATATGAGACCGGCAGGACTTTTGGTTGCTGAGATGAAAAAATTTCCGAATTGTGTGGTAATGCTGAATACGAACGGAAAGAGTGCAAAGGCAACGGCTGTTATGCAGATAATGGCGGCAGGAATCAAATGCGGTTCAGAGGTAGAAATTACTGCTGACGGAGAAAATGAAGATGCGGCGCTTGCAAAAGCTGTTGAAATGTTTGAATCAGGATTTGGTGAATAGATGACATGTTATAGTATCGCTGCAGGGATAATTTCTTTGCAGCGATACAACGATATGGAGGTGTATGTAAATGAAAAAATATACAGGAAAAGGCGTATACGGGGCAATTGCAATAGGAAATATATCAGTATTTAAACGTAATGAGGTTATGGTAAAAAGAACCCGTATAACTGATGTTGCTTCTGAGAAGGAAAGGCTTGTCCATGCTAAGGAGATGTCGATTGCTCAGCTTAGGGAAATATATGAAAAAGCATTAAAAGAAGTCGGAGAAACTAATGCTCAGATATTTGAGATTCATATGATGTTGATTGAAGATGAAGATTATAATGAATCTATTGATAATATAATTGAGAATCAGATGGTAAATGCGGAGTATGCTGTCGCGGTAACATCTGATAATTTTGCCTCAATGTTTGCTTCAATGGACGATTCCTATATGAAGGCAAGGGCGGCTGATATAAAGGACATTTCTAATCGTATAATCAATAATCTTTCAGATGAAATCAGTATTGTAAATGATTCCGAAAAGATGATAGTATGCGCGGATGACCTTGCACCAAGTGAAACAGTTTCGCTTGATAAAGACAAAGTGCTTGCATTTGTAACAGCATACGGTTCTTCTAATTCACATACCGCAATACTTGCGAGAAATATGAATATTCCGGCAATTATAGGAGTCGGAGAAGGATTTCTTTCTGACATAAAAAACGGTGTGCCGGCTATAGTGGATGGATACACGGGTGAAATATATATAGACCCTGATAATGAAACGCTTGAAAATATGAAGAAAAAGCAAAATGATGATATAGAGAAGAAAAAACTTCTTTTGGAGCTTAAAGGAAAAGAAAATATAACATTAGATGGAACAAGTGTTAATATATATGCTAATATAGGAAGTGTTGACAACATAGGAGCGGTACTTCTTAATGATGCAGGCGGAATCGGACTGTTTCGGAGTGAGTTTCTTTATCTTGAAAGCTCGGATTATCCAAGTGAGGAAGTGCAGTTTACTGCATATAAAAAGGCGCTTGAGAGCATGGCGGGAAAGAAGGTTATTATCCGTACTCTTGATATAGGAGCTGATAAGCAGGCTGATTATTTTAAGCTTGATAAAGAAGATAATCCTGCGCTTGGTTTCAGAGCGATAAGAATATGCCTTTCGCGTCCTGAAATTTTTAAAACACAGCTCAGGGCCTTGTACAGGGCTTCGGTATACGGTAATCTTGGAATAATGTTCCCGATGATTACGTCGGTATCAGAGATTGGGAAGATTAAAATGCTTTGTGAAGAAGTAAAGTCGGAACTTGATAACGCCGGTGTGGAATATTCAGATAATGTTGAACTTGGAATTATGATTGAGACTCCGGCAGCAGCAATTATCAGCGATAAACTTGCGCCTATGGTTGATTTTTTCAGTGTTGGTACTAATGATCTGACACAATATACGCTTGCCTGCGACAGACAGAATCCTAATCTGGAGAATTTCTGTGATACCCATCACGAAGCAATTCTCAGACTTATAGAGATGTCTGCGGTAAATGCGCATAAACACGGAGCCTGGATAGGAATATGCGGAGAGCTTGCCGCTGATGTAAGTCTTACTAAGACTTTTCTAAAAATGGGAATTGATGAATTGTCTGTATCTCCGGGATATGTGCTTAAAGTGCGTAATGAGGTGAGAAATACTGATTTATCAAAATAATAGGAGATAACAGTTTATGAAAAATAAGTATTTACATCTTCTTGCAAAAGAATATCCGACAATAATGAGTGTTGCGAGCGAGATGGTCAATTTGTCTTCAATAAGAAGCCTTCCGAAGGGAACAGAATATTTTTTCAGTGATTTACACGGAGAATATGAATCATTTTTACATATGTTAAAAAGCGCTTCGGGAATGATAAGAAAAAAGATTGACCAGGTATTTTCAAAGACAGTGCCTGCCGTAGAACGTGAGGCGCTGGCTAATCTCATATATTACCCGGAAGAAGAGATAAAAAAACTTAATGACGGCGCAATGATTACGGATGAGTGGAAACGGCTTACAATATACAGGCTTATACTTATCTGCGAGACTGTATCGGCAAAATATACACGCTCAAAGGTGAGAAAGCGTGTCCCAAAGGACCTTGTATATGTATTAGATGAGCTTCTTAACGTGACGGATGATATTAATAAAGATTTCTATTATGAAGAAATAATCAATACGATTCTTGATACAGGAATTTCAGAAAGTTTTATTATATCTCTGTGTAAGCTTATTCAGTCGCTTGCAATTGATAAGCTTCATATTATAGGCGATATATTTGACAGAGGACCGAGGGCGGACATAATTATAAATGAGTTAATGACAATGCATGATGTCGATATACAATGGGGAAATCACGATATATCATGGATGGGCGCGGCATGCGGCAATTATGCCCTTATTGCAAATGTTATAAGAATTGCAATGAGATATAACAGCCTTGATGTGTTAGAAGACGGTTATGGTCTTAATCTGAGGGCTCTTGCTGTATTTGCAGGAGAAGTTTATAAAGAAGATGACTGCAGCCTGTTTTATCCGAATGTTTTAGACGATAATATTTATGACCCCGTTGATAAGGCTCTTGTCGCCAGAATGAATAAGGCTATTACAATTATACAGCTTAAGCTTGAAGGCCGGCTTATTACGTCGCATCCTGAATGGGAGATGTCAGACAGAAATCTTCTTCCCAAAGTGGACTTTGATTCGTGTACGATAAATATAAAAGGAAAAGATTATAAGCTTAAAGACGGTTATTTTCCGACTGTTGATAAAGATGACCCGCTTAAGCTTTCTGATGAAGAGGCTGAACTTATGTCAGTCCTTGCCAATTCATTTATGCATAGCGAAAAGCTTCACGAGCATATAAAATATCTGCTGTCACACGGCTCAATGTATAAAATATGTAATGGAAATCTGCTGTTTCACGGGTGTATTCCGATGAATAAGGATGCATCTTATTCGGAGCTTAATATAGCAGGGAAAAATTATCGCGGAAAAGAACTTCTGGACAGAATTGACGAGCTTGTAAATGATGCGTATTTCGGCAGAAATTCCGAAGACAGCAGTTATGCGCGCGATTTTATGTGGTATCTTTGGTGCGGACCGAAGTCGCCTTTATTCGGTAAGGATAAAATGTGCTTTTTTGAGCGTACATTTATAGATGACAAGTCTTTGCATGAGGAAATATATAACCCATATTATCATTACAGTGAAAACGCGGATGTATGTGAAAATATACTTAATGATTTTGGAATTGACATGAGTACAGGACATATTATTAACGGACATGTTCCTGTAAAAATAAAGGACGGGGAAAGCCCTGTAAAAGCAAACGGCAAGCTTTTCGTAATAGACGGCGGAATATCAAAGGCATATCAGGAGGCAACGGGAATTGCAGGATATACATTGATATACGATTCGCACAGCTTAAGCCTTGCCGAGCACAAGTCATTTATACCGGGAGAAGCCGAGCATACTCCTACGGTAAAGATTGTCGAGCAGATGAGAAGACGTGTAAATGTTGCCGATACGGATATCGGAAAAAATCTGCTGGAGCGGATTGATGATTTGAGGATGCTTCTTAATGCTTACAGACGGGGGGATATTAAGGAGCAGTAGACAATGGTTTTTGACAGATAGGAGAGATGCAATATATGGATACTCTTATTATGGATGATATAGTTATTGAAGAAGTGAAAAATGATGCTGTAATGCGTATAAAGACATTAATGAAAAGAGATTTAGTTAAAATGATTTTATACGGCTCCTATGCCAGAGGAGATTATAATGCTGATTCTGATGTAGATATAGCTATTATTACAAAATGTAATCGTATGGAAGGAAAGAAATATTCTAATGAGCTTTCGCATATTTCTACCGACTTGGCTATGAATTACTTTGCAGTTGTCAACTTTGTTATGCTTCCACAGGAAGAATTTGTTTCTAACAAGTCATGTTATGAATATTTTAAAAATATAGATACTGAAGGTCAGGTGTTATATGGATAAAGATTTTTATAGAACTTTAGCTGCAATACGTATTGAGCGTATTGAAAATGCTTTTGAGGATATTGACAGACGCATTGCGGAAAAAAATTAAGCGGTCAATGATGTTTTGGGAAGGTATTGTAAAACGGCGAAAAATTAATTCATATCAATTTACGGTTTATGTCATACACGCATTGGGTTATGATGATAAGGTTTTGTATGGGCTGTAAGAAAGAAAATCAGGGCTTGACAGGACAGAAAAAAAGGCTTATTATTAACAGTAAGAAATGGGTTTTCACCGTACATCTTGTTACGGCTTGCTCGTTTCTTTTTTTATTGCCAGAATGTCGTACAGATATTTCCTGCCATTTTCGGCGTGGTTGACCAGCAGTCTGGCATAGAAAATGTTGTATCTGACGAGTATATTTTCTTCATAGACCGGAAGGGCAAAACGGACATCATACCTATACCAACCGTATTTAGCATTTTTACTGTGTTTTTCTTTGCGGTTTTCTTCAAAAGCCGGATTAGATGCTATCTGGATCAGCTCCGGTATTGCAGTGGCGGCATTTGCCTTAGCTTTTGCATTTGCACCCATAAGGCTTTTCCGGCTCTCTGATTCCGTGTATTCTTCGGGCAGCTCATTTCCAATAAAAATACGATTTGCATTTTCTTCAATCTCGTAATAGTCCCCGACATATCCTTTAAGATATTGTTTTACATCGTTCCAGTCAATTTGCCGTTTCCCTTTGAAACGGATATCGTTAATCAAAACAAGCTTTTTACCGTCGGCATCGGTTATGATATTTACATTCCTGTTTTCAATCATCTCTTTTGTTCCACTTTTTCTTATATCTTGACTTATAGACATTGAACTGATTCCTGCATGGAATAGTACATTTCCGGTTTTGCACCTTTGGAAACCGTTATGTAAAGACTGCCGTTACCGTCAGTTTTATATTAATAGCTGCTGTAACGAATCAACGGTGCGTTGGTATGTTCAAATAAATTCTTCATAGAAAATCTGCTCTAATCCATCAATCGTATCGCATCATATAATGTAATACTTTTATATTATAAACAGTTACTCATTATTGGTCAAGCTGTTTGCTTTCCTTTTCTTTCCGTACTCCGTTTTCCGGGAAATATTTTTTATCAAGAGTCATCGGCATATTATTTTCTTTTCTGTATGCGAGTATGCCGCCAAAGAGTTTCCGTACTTGTGGGTAAATATCCCCGCTTCAAAGAGATTGACAGTAGACTCAAGGAACAGAACAAGGCAATTTTTGAGCGTGATAAAAAGCGTAATAAGCTGAATGTACGGGTATCTTTAAAGGTAGCAGACGAAAGGAATTACAGGCATTACAATGATAAAGTCATTTATACCGGGAGAAGCCGGTGAAAGTTGTGCATTTTATATTGCAGACAGATTGGGAATGCCGGGTGAAATGTTGAAAGTAGCGATTCGTGCAGCATATGGTGAAGAAACGGTAAAGTCTTATACATTTCATAATCAGGAAAGTAATATCATTAAGTAGAGTCAGAGGAATAGAATATGTATTGAATGATAAAAAGTATTTTGAAAGCTTTATTAAACCATTTACTAAGTGTATCGTTGTTGATATAATCACAGTGTATATGATTTGAATTTTTCGGCGAGTTGAATGTGGCTGAATTACAAAATGATTTTTTATAATGAGAATAATTATTCTTTTGGAGGAGAATAGATGGAGAAATTAATACAGTTTGCTGAAGGGATGAATAATAGATTTCCAGAGGGAAATGATGCATTTCAAATAACAACAAGAATTTTAGAAGAATGTGGTGAAGTAGCTAAAGAAGTAAATAGACTTGAAAAAAGTGGAACCAAGGTTTTAAGGCACGGAAATGGAACCAAGGAAGACTTGGCCGGTGAAATTAAAGATGCTATGAATGCTCTGATGCAATTGGCAATATATTATGATGCTGTTGAGCAGGTGCAGGAGTCAATCAATAATGCTATTGAACAGTTAAAAAATGAAGGATATATTGAAGGAGAATAGACAGTGAGTAAAAAAATAGTATTTTCATTCCCTGGTGTTCGTGGAACTGAGATTCCATTGCTTTATTTTGGAGCAAAGCATTATGAAGATAAGGGTTATGAAAAAAGATTTATCGAGCATCCGATTTCCGGAAATGATTTTGATGCTTTATATGAAAACGCAAAGGCAATTCTTAAATCTTTTGATTTCGGAGAATATGATGACATTGTTTTTGTGGCAAAAAGTCTAGGGACTGTTGTTGCGTGTAAGCTAAAAGAGGAATTGAATGTTAATGCGTCGTTAGTATTATTTACACCATTAGCAGATACACTGCCATTCATAAAAGGAGAAAATCAGATTATTTTGGTTGCCGCAAGCAATAACGACCGACATTTGGAAAGTGAAACATTATGTAATCTATGTGAAAGAGAGAATGTACCCTGCTACATAGAACCAAATGTTGGTCATAGAATGGAAGTGAAAAATGATATAGCAAGAAACTTGCAAGTAATTAGAAATGTGATTGACCGATTGGAAGAAATGTGAAATTTCAGTTTGCCGGGAATATACATAACTGAGCGCGTAGGAAATCTAAGTGCTTTTCTTCTGCCATATTTACAGGCATTACAATGATAAAATCGTTAGTATTATAGTAGAAACTATTGGTGGTTATGAAACCTTGATTGTATATGGGTATTGAGCGGGGCTGTCATAGTGGCAGCCCCGTTTGTAAACCTAAATTAATATGTACATAAATTCTAATCTCTCTTTTATCATTTTACAAGTGCGTCGGCAAGTGTCTTAAGCTCATCAACAGTTTCAGCCTTCATTGTAGACTTAATAGTTACCATTGGTTCTACTTCTGTAATATCCTTCATCTGATCAACAATGGCTTTCATTGCTCTGCCTGCGCAAGGACCCCAGCTTCCGTTCTGTATGTATGCGATTCTGCGGTTTTTATAGCCCTTTGATTTAAGGTGGTTAAGGAAATCTTCCATGCAAGGGAATACTCCGCCGTCATATGAAGCCGCTGCAAGTACAAGTGTGTCATAACGGAATGCGTCTTCAATTGCCTCTGCCATGTCGTCTCTTGCAAGGTCGAAGATTGAAACTTTTTTCGCACCCTTTTCTGTAAGAATTTCTGCAAACTTTTCGCATGCTGTCATAGTGTTTCCGTGAATTGAAGCACATGCAATTACGATACCCTCATCTTCCGGTTCATAACTGCTCCATACTTGATATTTTCCGATATAATAAGGAAGGTCTTCTTTGAGTATAGGACCGTGTAACGGGCAAATTGTTTGGATGTCAAGTGTTGCGGCTTTTTTAAGAAGCGCCTGTACCTGAACGCCGTATTTGCCTACTATATTCATATAATAACGCCTTGCTTCACATGCCCAGTCTTCATCTGTGTCAAGCGCGCCAAATTTACCGAATCCGTCTGCGGAAAACAGAATTTTTTCGCTTTGTTCATATGTAACCATAACTTCAGGCCAGTGTACCATAGGCGCCATAAAGAATTGAAGGGTATGTTTTCCAAGCTCTAATGTGTCTCCTTCATTTACAACAACTTTTTTGTCGTCAGTGATTTCTATATCAAAAAACTGTCCAATCATTGCAAATGTTTTAGCATTGCCCACGATTTTCATATCAGGATACATTTCAATTAATGTCTGAACATTGCCGGCATGGTCAGGCTCAAGATGTGAAACGACAAGATAGTAAGGTTTGTTATCGCCGAGAACATTTTTTACATTGGCAAGCCATTCATCAGTACCACGCTTATCAACGGTATCCATTATAGTAATTTTATCATCGAGGATGATATAGGAATTGTAAGAAACACCGTTAGGAACTACGTACTGGCTTTCAAATAAGTCAATTGTTTTGTCGTCTACACCAACATAGATTATTGAATCTGATATTGTGATGTCTTTCATGTATATTTCCTCCATTACAGTTAAATATTTATTAGTAACAGTTCATTCATAACCAATATCGCGAATCGTGCGGGCTGAACTGTTACATTTATTATAATGCCTAAATATGAACTTGAAAAGAGAACAAATGTTTGGTATAATAAAAATATTCAGTTTGGACGGAAGAAGGGATATAAGGTGGAGCGTGACAACCGCATTTATATTGCGATTGACCTTAAGTCATTTTATGCATCTGTAGAGTGTGTAGAGAGAGGACTTGACCCGCTTACTACTAATCTTGTTGTTGCAGACGCAGAGAGAACACAGAAGACAATATGTCTTGCAGTATCGCCTTCGCTTAAGGAATATGGGATTCCGGGACGTGCAAGACTATTTGAAGTAATTGAAAAGGTTAAAGAAGTCAACTGTGCCCGCAGGATGCGTGCGCCGGGAGGAATATTTCAAGGTGAATCAAGCGATGCTCTGGAACTGTCAGCTTCTCCGAAGCTTTCTCTTACGTATATAACTGCAACTCCGAGAATGGCTTATTATATGGAATACAGTACAAGAATATATAATATTTATCTCAAATATGTTGCGCCGGAGGATATACATGTATATTCGGTTGATGAGGTATTTATAGATGCTTCGGGATATTTAAAGACCTATGGGCTTACAGCGAAGGAATTTGCGGTAAAGATGATAAAGGATGTTCTTGATACTACAGGTATTACGGCAACTGCAGGAATAGGAACTAACCTGTATCTTGCTAAAGTTGCAATGGATATTGTTGCAAAGCATGTAGATGCAGATAAAGACGGGGTAAGGATAGCAGAGCTTGATGAGATGTCTTACAGGCGTATTTTATGGAATCATACGCCGCTTACGGATTTTTGGAGAATCGGGCGGGGATATGAACACAGGCTTATGGAATGTGGTCTTTATACTATGGGAGATATAGCAAGATGTTCGGTAGGAAAAGACGGAGAATATTATAATGAGGAGCTGCTGTATAAGATGTTTGGGATTAATGCAGAACTTTTGATTGACCATGCATGGGGATATGAGCCGTGTACAATAGCGGATATCAAGGCATATAAGCCGGATGAAAGCAGCATAAGTTCAGGACAGGTTTTAAAATGTCCTTATAATAACAGACAGGCAAGGATTATAGTACATGAGATGACAGACCTTCTTGTGCTTGATTTGGTTGAAAAGAATCTTGTTACCGACCGTATTGTTCTTACTATAGGATATGACATAGAGAACCTTATCAACCCTGAGCGTAGAAAGCTGTACAAAGGACCGGTTACAACCGATAACTATGGCAGAAAAGTTCCGAAACATGCGCATGGGACGATTAACCTCGGTAAGATGACGTCATCATCAAGACTTATAATTGAAAAGGCTTTGGAATTATATGATAAGATTACTGACAGTAACCTTCTTGTAAGGAGAGTAACAGTAACTGCCGGTAATGTTATAAGTGAGGACGATGCGTCTGGCGAGGCTTCATTTACACAGCTTGATTTGTTTTCAGACTATGATATGCTTAATGAAGATGAAGAAAAAGAAAAGAATATTCAAAAGGCGGTTATCGGTATAAAGAAGCGGTATGGCAAGAATGCCATATTAAAAGGAATTAATCTGTATGATGACGCTACAGCTGTAGAGCGCAATAATCAGATAGGAGGGCATAAGGCATGATTAAGAAAGAAGATTCTTATGAAGATATAATTAATCTTAGTCATCATATATCAGAAAGACATCCCCGTATGAGTATGTATAACCGCGCTGCTCAGTTTTCTCCGTTTGCCGCACTTACAGGATTCGAAGAAGCTGTAAAAGAGACGGAGGAGAAGGCGGCCAAAGATTCTGAAGTAGAGACACAAAAGTATATTGATAATGAACTGTAGAATGTCAAGGCGACGAGTGCGAATGAGGCATGGCGGTGCCGCGAATAGTAATTGAAAAGGAGAGGAAAAGTATGAATATAGGAATTATAGGCGCGGGAAATATTGCATCAAAGATGGCTGTAACTGTTAATGGACTTGAGGATATTACTTTATATGCAATTGCATCAAGGTCTGAAGAAAAGGCAAAGACTTTTGCTGAAAAATTTGGCGCAAAAAAATACTATGGCTCATATGAAGATATGCTTAAGGATGATAATGTAGAATTGGTTTACATTGCGACCCCACATTCGGAACATTATGATAATGCAATGCTTTGTATCAGTTATAAGAAGCCTGTATTGTGTGAAAAGGCTTTTACAGCCAATGCATTTCAGGCAAAGAAAGTTTTTGACTACGCGCATAAAGAGAGAGTATTTATAACAGAGGCTATATGGACAAGATATATGCCTATGGTGGGTTTGATAAAGGATGTTATTGAAAAAGGTATGATAGGAGAGCCTAAAATGCTTTCTGCTAATTTGAGTTATCCTATAGAAGACAAAAGAAGGAATTTTGACCCTGCGCTTGCAGGAGGGTGCCTGTTAGACCTTGGAGTATATCCTATTAATTTTGCGTTTATATTTTTTGGAGACGATGTTAAGACGGTAACATCAGACTGCGTTATTTCAGAGACAGGAGTAGACAGCCAGGAAACCGTTACAATACATTATAATGACGGAAGAATGGCATGCCTTAACGCCTCGCAGCAGTGTCTTGGCGACAGGAAAGGTATGATTCACGGAACAAAGGGGTATATTGTTATTGAGAACATTAATAACTATGAAAGCTTTAAAGTATATGATAACAATTATAATATAATAATGCATGAGAAAGCGCCGGCTCAGATTACCGGATATGAATATGAGGTTCTGGCTTGTAAGAGGGCAATAAGTGAAGGTAAGTATGAATGTGATGAGATGCCGCATACGGAAAGTATAAAGATGATGGAGTTTATGGATGCGCTCAGAAAAGAGTGGGGGATAAAATTTCCGTTTGAATAATGTCTTGTATTATATAGTCGGATAGTGTAAAATTATTATGTATTTATCACAATTATTAATTATATAGAAAGAGAATGAGAACTATGAACAATTCAAAAGAAAAATTCAAGCCCTTTATTCCTAGTGATAAAGTGGTGCCGGAATTTACCGTAACATCTGTTATTCTTGGTATTGTTCTGGCAATTTTATTTGGCGGTGCGAATGCATATCTTGGACTTCGTGTAGGAATGACCGTATCAGCGTCTATTCCTGCAGCTGTTATTTCAATGGGAATCATCCGCATCATTATGAAGAAGGATTCTATTCTTGAGAATAATATGGTGCAGACCATAGGTTCAGCAGGAGAATCTCTGGCAGCAGGAGCGATATTTACACTTCCTGCACTTTTTATGTGGGCATCAGAAAGTAACGGAAAGATTGCATCTCCGTCATTTTGGATAATTGCAATTATTGCAATATGCGGAGGTGTGCTTGGGGTACTGTTTATGGTTCCGTTAAGAACAGCCCTTATCGTTGAAGAACATGGCGTGCTTCCGTTCCCGGAAGGTACTGCATGTTCAGAAGTGCTTCTTGCAGGTGAAGAAGGCGGCGACAAATCAAAGCTTGTATTTTCAGGACTTGGAATTTCAGCGGTATATAAGTTTATTGCAGACGGATTATGTCTGTTTCCAAGTGAGGTTGACTGGTCTATTCCGGCTTATCGTGGTTCAGGTATAGGAATGGATGTGCTCCCTGCGCTTGTAGGAGTCGGATATATATGTGGAGCCCGTGTAGCATCGTATCTGTTAGGAGGAGCAGTGCTCGGATGGTTTGTGCTTATGCCGGCGCTTGTCTTTATCGGCGGAGATAATGTGATTTTTCCCGCAACGGAGCCGCTTAACACACTTGATACATGGACATTATGGGGAAGTTATATACGTTATATAGGTGCAGGAGCAGTTGCAGCCGGAGGTATTTTAAGTCTCGTTAAATCATTGCCGCTTATTATATCTACATTTAGAAAAGCTATTAAAGGATTTGGTCATAAGGGAGGTACGGAACGTACGGCAAGAGATTTGTCATTTAAGTACGTTATTATCGGAATTGTACTGGTAATTATAACATTGTGCCTTATACCGTCAGTTCCTATAGGTCCGGTGTCAGCATTAATTATAGTAGTATTCGGTTTCTTTTTTGCAACGGTGTCAGCAAGAATGGTAGGACTTGTTGGTTCTTCTAATAATCCGGTATCAGGAATGGCTATAGCAACGCTTCTTATATCGACGATTATATTGAAAGCTACAGGCAACACAGGTATATCAGGAATGACTACAGCAATATGCATAGGTACTGTTATATGTATTGTAGCTGCAATGGCAGGAGATACTTCGCAGGACCTTAAGACCGGTTATATTGTGGGCGCAACTCCTGTTAAGCAGCAGGTAGGAGAGCTTATCGGCGCTATATTCTCAGGTCTTACAATAGGCGGTGTGCTGTATCTTCTTAATACGGCATGGGAATACGGCGGTTCAGAGCTTCCGGCGCCGCAGGCTACACTTATGAAGATGGTTGTTGAAGGGGTTATGGATGGCAATATTCCTTGGGGTCTTATATTCCTCGGAGTATTTATTGCAATATCTGTTGAAATTATAGGTATTCCGGTACTTCCGTTTGCTATCGGACTTTATCTTCCGATTCATCTGTCTATGCCGATTATGGTCGGGGGTCTTGTCAGACTCTGGTATGAGAAGCGTAAGTTTAAGGATGAAAAGAGAAGAAAAGAAGTTATCAGTGACGGAGTTTTGTATGCATCAGGTATGATTGCAGGAGAGGGTCTTATTGGAATACTTCTTGCGGTACTTGTTGCAATAGGTGTAGGAGAAAGGATTAAGCTTACTAATTACGGTATCAGCCTCGGTAATATAGGCGGATGTGTCTTCTTTGCTGTATTGGTAGGAATTATGATATTTATTACACTTCGTAATAAAAATAAGCAGAATAACGCATAATGTAAGATGAATTCGGCTGTGCAGTACATTTTATGCTGTACAGCCGGCTTTTATTCTCGCGAAGCAACGAGCCAAGCGGACATGCTTGCATTTAGTAGTCTTTAATGCCGGCGGCATTTGTGGAGGGTTCGAGATTAATATGAATAATAAGAAAAAGAAAAAAGTTGTATCTAAGAATTATATGAACCAGATACCTGAGAAATCAAAGGAAAGGCCTTGGAAGACAGATAAGAACGGAATGGCTGTTATTGATGTTGAAAATAAAGGCTTTTATCATTCTATTGCACAGAAATTTTTTAAGAAGCCGCGTATCAGTCATATATCGTTAGACTGCTATGGTACAGTAGTGTGGAACAGTATAGATGGTAAAAATACCGTATATGATATTGTTCTTATTATGGAACAGGCATTCCCTGATGAAAAGGAACGTATGCTTGACAGGGTTGTAACGTATATGGCAATATTGCAGAATAACCGTTTTATAACGATGATAAGGAGCAGTAAAGATGAGTAATCAATGTGATACATGTGCACATAATGAATATGATGAGGAATATGATGAGTACATATGTGCTGTTAATCTTGATGAGGATGAATATTACCGCATGATGTCTGACCACCGGCCATCATGTCCTTATTATCAGAATGGCGATGAATACGCTGTGGTGAGACACCAGATGTAATAATATGGAGAATGCTGCACATACTAACCGTATCTAAATAATACATTATCAGGAGTGTAAAAAGATATGTCTAAAAATTTTGATAAGCTTAATAAATATTTACAGAAGGCGGCGGCATATACGTCAGTGCTTAATCTTATAGATTATGACAGTAATGTTAATGCACCGGCGGATTCGGATATGTATACCTCAAAGGTGACAGGTATTATATCCAATGATTATCATGATATATTTACTGATAAAGGGTTTAACACACTTCTCGATAAATGTAAAAAAGATGCGGAAAAAGGTAAGCTTACAGCTGTAGAAAAATCGCTTGTGAAGGAAGCGGTAAAAAAAAGGCGGGAGCTTGCTGCAATACCGGCTTCAGAATACAGAGAATTTTCAGAGCTTACTGCCAAGTCTGTTAATATATGGACGAGGGCAAAAAGGAGCGCTTCATTTTCGGAATTTGCACCACAGCTTAAAAAGATTGTTGATTATAAGAAAAAATTTGCTGAATATATAAAGACAGATGAGAAATGTAACTATGATGTACTTTTGGCGTCATTTGAACCTGAGTTTATGTCAGACAGACTGGATGATATATTTGCACAGATAAAGAGTGCCGTAATACCACTTGTTAAAACTGCGGTGAACAATCAGAAAAAAGATGAGACAGATTATTCTTTTACAGTAATGAAATCAAAAAATGATATTGAGAAGCTTAAGTGTTTCTGCGACTATCTTGCCGGATATCTTGGTTTTAATAAAAGGCGCGGAATTATTGGTGAAAGTGCACATCCGTTTACAATTAATATGCATAATCATGATGTGAGGATAACTAATAATTTTGAGGCAAAGGATATGTTAGACCCGATATTTTCTGTTATACATGAGACAGGACATGCATTGTATGAGCAGGGAATTGCAGATGTATTTACGCTCACAGTATGCGGAGAAGGTACCTCAATGGGAATGCATGAGGGGCAGTCAAGATTTTTTGAAAATATGATAGGCAAAAGAAAAAGCTTTTGGGAGCCTGTGTATCCAAGACTTGAAGAGGCTATGCCTGATAAGCTTTCCAATGTTTCACTTGACATGTTTATGGACGCTGTCAACAGGGTTAATCCCGGACCGATAAGGACTGTATCGGATGAACTGACATATCCGCTTCATATAATTATCAGATATGAGCTTGAAAAAAAATTAATATCGGGTACAATAGATGTAGAAGAACTTCCGGATGAATGGAACAAACGATATAAAAAATATCTGGGAATTACGCCGTCGGATGATGCAGAAGGTGTTCTTCAGGATGTTCACTGGGCGGCAGGGGAATTTGGTTATTTCCCATCGTATCTGATTGGAAGCGCGGTAGCTGCACAGATATATTATCATATTGAAAGCATAATGCCTGTAGACAGATATTTAAAAGAAGGTAATATAGCTGAGATAAGAAGTTATCTTACAGAAAACATTTACAGATACGGGAAATCTATTGGTACGGAAAAGCTTCTTAAAAAAATGACGGGGAATGGATTTGACGTAAGCTACTATATAAGGTATCTTACCGAAAAATGGGGGAAAACTAATGAGTAAGGGTTATAAAAGAGTAATAGCCTGTCTGGGAATTGCAGGTGCATTTATTGCTGAGTTTGCAATTCAGATTGCGGTTATAGCTATTATAATGATTTTGTGTGTATTCATAGGATATGGAGGTAATCCGTTAGATATAATACAGAATCCTAATGTGAATGGAATTGCAAGCGTGGCGATAGCTGTAATTTCAATAGCATTTTTTGGTATAGCGTATTATCTGTTTAAGAAGTATGGAATTATCGGAAAGGCAGTGCCGCAGAAAATTCTTCCTGCAAAAGGCAGCTACTATGCTGGGATTATTGTCCTTGGAATCGCGGTACAGGCATTCGGTTACGGAGCGCTTAATTTTATTGGCATATACGCAGCTGATACAGAAGTGTTCAGACACTATAATGAGATAATGCAGAGTCTTGACGTAACTTTGTCGCCGTTTATGCTGTTGTATGCATGTGTTCTTGCACCGGTATCGGAAGAACTTATATTCAGAGGTGTGATGCTCGACTTTGGAAGAGTAGGATTTCGGGCAGGAGTGGCTGTGATTTTATCAGCTTTAGCTTTCGGCATATTTCATATGAACATAATTCAGGGAATATATGCAGCTATATTTGGACTTATTCTCGGATACGTAAGGCTTACAAGGAACAGCCTTTTAGATTCCATGATTACACATATGACTATTAATATAGCAGGAGTTAGTATAGTTCCAATTGCGGCAGCATTTATAACAATGCTTATAGGAAGATCAGCTTCGTATGCACTGGTTTCCGTTATGGGACTTATTGTAATTACAATGTATTTTTTGCGTGACACAAGATTTGTTGAAGAAAAGGTGCAGTAAAGCTTCAGAAAAAAGGACCGGTACATATAAATGCACCGGCCTTAGTTACGTGTGTTACAACCACAAAATACATTATTACATTTAACTTTTATTGTCTAGTATGAGTCTATACAAAAAAATTAAAATGGATTCATGCGGGGATTATAACTTAACTACGTTTGCTGCCTGAGGTCCCTTTTCTCCGTTAATAACTTCGAATTCAACCTTGTCGCCTTCGTCTAATACTTTGAAGCCGTCCATCTGTAAAGCTGAAAAATGTACGAATACATCATTTCCTTCTTCATCAGAGATGAAACCAAAGCCCTTTTTCGCATTAAACCATTTTACTGTTCCAATCATTGATATTGCCTCCTATGATACTAAAAAAATTATAATACAACGATTTGACTTTAGCATACAAAACTACTATTGTCAAACACTTTTTGATTATTTTATCTTGTATTTTTTCAAAATTACATATACTATATGTATTAACATTATTAAAACGGTGAAAGGAGAAGCTTATGACTGATTTTTCAGAAGCTTATGAACTTATTTCAAAAGAAGAATTATCAGATATAGGAAGCACAGGATATCTGTACAGACATAAAAAAAGCGGTGCAAGAATATCAATAATATCCAATGATGATGAGAATAAAGTATTTTCAGTAGGTTTTCGCACACCGCCGGCTGACTCTACCGGAGTTGCGCATATTATTGAACATTCGGTATTGTGCGGTTCCGAAAAGTACCCGGTAAAAGACCCTTTTATAGAACTTGTAAAAGGTTCGCTTAATACATTTCTTAACGCAATGACTTACCCGGACAAGACAGTTTATCCGGTTGCAAGCTGCAATGATGCGGATTTTGCCAATCTTATGAGTGTGTATATGGATGCTGTATTTTTTCCTGATATATACAATAAGAAAGAGATATTTTTACAGGAAGGCTGGCACTATGAATTAGAGGACAAGGACGCGCCTCTTACTATTAATGGGGTTGTTTATAATGAAATGCGCGGAGTATTTTCATCGCCGGACCAGCTTCTCAGCAGATTTGTACAAAGGGCGTTGTTTCCTGATACGACATATGGAAATGAATCAGGCGGGGAACCGTCTGATATACCGAAGCTTACTTATGAAGCGTTTCTTGATTTCCACAGAAGATATTATCATCCGTCTAACAGCTATATTTATATGTATGGAGATATGGATATTACAGAACGTCTTATGTGGATGGACAGAGAATATTTAAGCAAATTTGATAAGATAACTATAGATTCAGTAATACCTAAGCAGACGCCGTTTTCTGACGTCAGGTATTGCACGGATTATTATTCGGCGCAAAATGATGAGGAAAAAGCATATCTCAGCTATAACTGTGTAGTTGGTACATCACTTAACGATATGTATCAGGTAGCTTTTCAGATTCTTTCCTATGCTCTTGTGCAGGTGCCGGGAGCTCCGGTTAAGCAGGCGCTTCTTGACGCCGGAATAGGCGAGGAAATAAGCTGTACATTTGACGGTGAAATATATCAGCCGGTATTCAGTATCGTTGCAAAAGAAGCAGATGAAAACAGAGCCGGAGATTTTGTTAATATTATAAGAAATGAACTTGAAAGGATATCAGAAGAAGGAATAGATAAAGGCTCTCTTAAGGCAGCGCTTGCCGCATATGAGTTCCGTTACAGGGAAGCAGATTTCGGAAGATATCCTAAAGGGCTTATGTATGGTCTTTCCTGTATGCAGAGCTGGTTATATGATGATAATAAACCATTTTCCGCTGTATTATTAAATGATATATATGCAGAGCTTAACAGACTTGTGGATACCGACTATTTTGAGAAGCTTATAAAAGAATATCTTCTTTACAATACGCATATGGCTGTAGTAAATGTTTTACCTGAAAAAGGTCTGAGTAAAAAGCTTGATGATAAGCTTGCCGAGGAGCTTTCACAGTATAAAAAAACATTATCAGATGAAGAACTTGACAGTATAGCGGCTATGACAAAGCATCTGCATGAGTATCAGGAAGCGCCGGAGAGTCCCGAAGCGCTTAAAACAATTCCGATGCTTACAATAGACGATATAGATAAAAAGGCGCCTCATATACCGATTGAATTAAAGGAGGAAAACGGTATACCTGTACTGTATCATGACATAAGGACTAATGGAATTGCGTATGTTATAATGTCATTTGATGTTAAAGAGTATAAGGACTATATACAGTATATTAATCTTCTGACTTATATACTTACGTATGTAGATACCGCTGAACATGAATATCTTGATTTGTCAAATATAATTAACCTTAAGACAGGGGGGCTTACGTTTAATCTTAACGTTCTGCCTAAGAAGGATGAAGATTATGATATAAGATGCGAGCTTTGCTTTTCAGCGCTATATTCAAAGATCTCTGATACATTTGAACTGCTTTCCGAGATTGTGGGTTCATCGGTTATCGACAATAAGAAGAGACTTAAGGAAATAATACAGGAAGCGAAAGCTGATATTAAGAGCGGTCTTGAGGCTAATGGTAATACTACGGCAGTAGAGCGGGGACTTTCCTATCTTTCTGAGGGAAGCTATTATCAGGCGCGGGTAAGTTCGGTAGGCTTCTACAGATTTCTTGACGATTTGTATAAAAGATATGACGATTGTGCGGACAGGCTTATAGATATACTTTCCGGGCTTGTACAGCTCATATTTAATAAAAATAAGATGCTTATAAATATAACGGCTGAAGAAGAAGGTTATGATTTAATAAAGGATGAGCTTTTGCATTGTCCGATGTTAAATAAAGATAATGATAAGATTACGCTTCCTCAAACAATTATTAACGTATCAAAAGAGTTCGGAAAGCATAATGAAGGATTTAAGACGTCGGGTAAAGTGCAGTATGTTGCGCGTGTGGGTAATTTCAAAAAGCATGGCTATGATTACACCGGAAGCCTTCAGGTGTTAAAAACCATACTAAGCTATGATTACCTTTGGATAAAGATAAGGCTTCAGGGCGGCGCATATGGAACAATGTGCGGATTTGTGCGGAACGGAAACTCGTATTTTGTTTCGTACAGAGACCCTAATCTTAGTGAAACTAACGAGGTGTATAAGAATTTACCTGAGTATATTGAAGGATTTGATGCTGACGTGCATGAAATGACAAAATATATTATCGGAACAATGAGTATTTTGGACGCACCGATGACTCCAAGAATCAAAGGAAGAGTTTCTTATACAAGATATATTTCAGGAATAAGCTATGAGGATATGCAGAAAGAGAGAGATGAAATATTATCTTCAGACGCTTTAGGTATAAGAAGGCTGTCGAAATATATTAAAGCAATTCTTTCGGACGAATGTATATGTGTAGTGGGCGGCGCTGACAAGATAGAACAGTGCAGCGATATGTTTATTGATATAGAGGATTTAATATGATGGATAAAAATTTCAAATCAGGATTTGCAGCGCTTATAGGAAGGCCTAATGTGGGTAAATCCACACTTATGAACAGACTTATAGGTCAGAAGATTGCGATTACATCAAGTAAGCCGCAGACGACAAGAAACAGAATTCAGACAGTATACACGGGGGATATGGGTCAGATTATTTTCCTTGACACCCCGGGTATACATAAGGCTAAGAACAAGCTTGGCGAATACATGGTAAATGTTGCAGAGAATACATTGAAAGATGTAGACGTAATTTTATGGCTTGTGGAAGCGTCAGATTATATTGGTGCAGGTGAGAAGCATATTGCAGAAGTTCTGAAAAATATTGATACACCTGTTATACTTGTCATCAATAAAATTGATAAAGTTAAGAAGGAAGAGATTCTTACATTTATTAATGTGTATAAGGATATACATGATTTTGCGGAAATAATTCCGCTGTCGGCGCTTAAAGGCGAGAATACCGAAACGCTTATACCGGAAATTTTCAAATATCTTGACGAGGGCCCGATGTATTATGACGAGGATACTATTACAGACCAGCCTGAAAGACAGATTACCGCTGAGATTATAAGGGAAAAAGCGTTAAGAAACCTTAATGATGAAATTCCGCACGGAATTGCAGTTGCTATAGATATAATGAGAGAGCGTAAAAATACGCGGCTAATGGATATAGAAGCAACAATTATATGCGAGAGAAATTCCCACAAAGGAATTATTATCGGTAAGAATGGAAGCATGCTTAAAACAATAGGCTCAGAGGCAAGAAAAGATATTGAAGCAATGCTTGGAATAAAGGTCAATCTTAAGCTTTGGGTAAAAGTGAAAAAGGATTGGCGCGACAGTGATTTCCTTTTGAATAATTTTGGTTATAATAATTTTAACGAAAACTGAATACGAACATATACATACGGAAATCCTATTACTGAGGGCAGGATGTGTGCCTAACATAGTAAAGGGAGATATGTATAATGGGAAACGATGCATTTTGGAAGAGATTTGAGCGTACAGGCAAAATTACAGATTATCTGGAATATGCCTGTACAACAGAAGAATCATTTGAGGGTGCGGTAATAGGCGATATAGTAGAAGACAGACCTTCTGTAATTCTTCCGGGTTACGATGAACGTATTCAGATATATTAAGTTTTGAAATGAGGGGTTCTTTCATTTATGGCACCACAGTCTTTTACGGGGATGGTTATATCTTCGCAGAATATTGGCGAAACCGATAGAAGAATAGTGTTACTCACCAGAGAAAAAGGCAAGATATCTGCATTTGCAAGAGGAGCGGTTAAACCCAGAAATCCTCTTGTATCAGCTACCCAGCCTTTTACCTTTGGTGAGTTTTTTGTATATCCGGGAAAAAGTTCATATACTGTGACTGCGGCAGAGGTTACAAAGCATTTTGATTTTGTGCGGAAAGACCTTAATTCATATTATTATGCTTCGTATCTGTGTGAGCTTGCAGATTATTATACGAGGGAGAATCTTGATGCCGAGGATATACTGCTTCTTTTGTACCAGTCATTTCGTGCAATTGAAAGTGATGCGATTGACAATAAGCTGATAAGGTACATATATGAATGGAGAATGCTTCTTATTAACGGTGAGGCGCCAAATGTATTCTCATGTGGCGTATGCGGTAACAAATGCGGCAGCGGTGATTATTATTTTTCAAAAAAACGTCATTCGGTAATATGTTCAGACTGTATTTGTGAAGTAAATGACGGAGTAAAATTATATCCTTCCGTACTTTATACACTTCAGTTCATACTCTGTACACCACTAAAAAAATTATATACATTTATGGTATCGGATATGGTGCTTGCGCAGATAAAAGAGATAACTGACGATTATATAAAGTATAACAGGAATTATACATTTAACTCGCTTTGGTTTGTTGAAAATGGCATATAAGTTCAGTCATAACCGGTATGGTGTGCAAGTCATGCTCGCATGAACGAGCACACCATACCGGTTATGAGCTGAGCGCCCGATTATGAGCAATCCGCTTGCGAAAGCAAGCTATGA
>ERZ824480.1235-NODE-1235-length-23898-cov-3.638846_pt1 | contig 23898 bp, 20 predicted proteins | sample MGYA00519861_ERZ824480 | MGnify/ENA primary metagenome ERZ824480 (study PRJEB31778, sample SAMEA3449152) | human gut metagenome | biome: human gut; feature: human-associated habitat; material: faeces | place: United Kingdom | collected 2010/2012 ... | reverse complement strand
GGTACAGAGGCCGAATGGCTCGCTTCGCTTAAGGGCGAGAAGGGTGACAAAGGCGACAAGGGTGACAAAGGCGACAAGGGTGATAAAGGAGACAGGGGAGACGGCATCGCGACGAGCTTAAATGGCGAAAACAACGAGCTTTTTAACGACGCGTCAAGCCACACAGTCACCGACGAATCGGCAAAAAATAACCACCTGGAGGGCTCGGGCAATACCGTGAAAAAGGCGCACAGCGCCTACGCGCTCAAGGCCAACCACTTGGAGGGCGAGGGCAACATAGCCGGCGGCTATGCCGGGCACGCCGAGAACAGCTCGAACGAGGTATATGAGACCAACGCCCACGCAGGCGGAAAAAAATCCGTTGCCTCCGGCTCGGGCGCGTTTGCGCAGGGGCGCGGGGTCATCGCATTCGGCTGTTCGTCAAATGCGTCGGGGCAGTCCGCGTTCAACGGCAATATAAACGACACGACCGTTCTCGGTACGGACGGCACCGAGACCGCGATAGACTGGGACTGCCGGACCGGAGAGGACGAGGCAGGGCGCGCAAAACGCATTTCCGAGCGCATTTACGCCCTCTGGCACGGCACGGCGAAGAAGTCGGACGGAACCAAGAATGATAGCGTGTTTCGGCAGTTCCTTGCAGCAATCGGGCACGGCGCGAAGGCCGGCGGCGTGAACACCTTCGCAAACGGAAAGGGCACACTTGCGCACGGCACGGGTTGTTTCGCCGGGGCGGACAACGCCGTCGCGACCGGAAGCTATTCGGACGCGGAGGCCGCAGAGTCGTTCGCGCACGGCAAAATGGCGAAGGCGAGGGCGAAATGCTCCGCCGCGATCGGAAACTACACCGAGGCGGCGGGTGAAAACTCGTTCGTCACGGGCTCGCACACGGCAAGCACAGCCAAGGCGGAAAACAGCTTCACCGGGGGCGAGAGCTCGCAGTCGCAGGCGAAAAACGCGTTCACGTTCGGCAAAGGGTGCTATGCGGCGGCCGAAAACTCCGCCGCGTTCGGCGAGGGAACGGTCGTCGGCACAAAGGGGCAGTTCGCCCTCGGCAGGTTCAACGACAACGAATCAAAGGCGCTCTTCGCGGTCGGCGGCGGTACGGCCTCGAAGCGCAAAAACGTCTTTGAGGTGTCGGACGGCAAGGTCGCGGTCGAAAGAGAGATACACCCGGTCGGCTCGTCGTTTGACGAGCTTAAGATCGTCTTCGGGTCGACCGGCGTCGGGATATACTCGGCCGCCGGGAACGGCGTGGCGGTGGACACGACCGGCGTTGACATTGTTCTCGGCGGCGACAATTATTACAGGATCGGGAGACTCGGCGCGGCCATTCCGTCAGGCTCAAGTGGTGATTTTATGGACGATCTTGCCTCGATCCTCTCGCGCCTTTTGGCACTTGAGGAGAAAGTGAAATGACGGGGGTTCTCCGCTCGGTCGGGAGCGGCAAGACATATGATGATAAGATATTAAAACTTGAAAAGAGGGTGGAGAGCTTGAACGCTGACATGATAATCAAAACGGCGGCGGTTTTGACAGCCGCCGCAGGCATCGCCACGGCCATATACAAGCTTGTTCACTGGATCGACGAGCAGAAAAAACAGACAAAAGAGATCTGCCGCCTCAAAGAGGAGCAGACACTTTTGACCTATGGCGTTCTTGCGTGCTTAAAGGGGCTTAAGGAGCAGGGCTGTAACGGCCCTGTCACCGAGGCCATCGGCAAAATAGAAAAGCACCTGAACCTTCAGGCGCATATGTAAAGGGGGATTTTATGAAGATCAATTGGAAAGTCAGATTCAAAAACCCGGTGTTCTGGTGGAGCGTTGCCGTTGCAATAATCGCGCCGATACTCACCGCGCTCGGTATCGAGTGGCAGAGCGTGACGAGCTGGGCGCGCCTTTGGGAGATAATCTGCGAGGCGGTAAACAACCCCGTTATCGTCGTGGCAATCGCGGTGAGCCTTTATAACACGCTTGTCGACCCAACGACAAAGGGCGTTTCCGACTCAGAGCGCGCACTTACATACAGTAAACCCGGTGGCAGGGCATGACGGCGGAGAGAATCATTTCCGCGGCGTGGGCTGAGATTGGCGTTAAGGAGAGCCCGGCAAACTCAAACCGCGTCAAGTACAACACGGCGTACTACGGGCGCGCGGTCTCGGGCTCCGCCATACCGAAGCCGGAATATATAAGGGCGCTACTGGATCGCTACCACGGCAAGACGGGCAATTAATTGCATGGGCGTAGGTGATGTGAAAAATAGGCGGGCGGATGTTCATCATCCGCCCCTACGGTGCATAGGCGTGGAGAGTGCAAATGTAGGGGTCGCCATCCTTGGCGACCTGCAAAGGGAAACACCGAAAAAAACGACCCGCAAAGCCGGCGGGAGGATGTTTGGCAGCCGCAAAAAGGTGGTAGCGGAGCCAAAGGCGTTATGAGCGCGCTTGCAAGCGAATAGCCGATGCGGAGTGTGCCTTTTTGCGAAAAGGAGGAATGACGGCGGATATGACGATTTTTAACAAAAAAATCGGAATGGAGCTTGAGTCCATTCCGACGCGGTGGAGGCGACGAGAGTCAATGCGGGCATAAAGCCCGCATCTGAAAAGCCCGTTCGCTTCGCTCACTCCTTGCTTTTCCGGGACTAAAGTTCGCCTCCCGTCGCTGCCGTTCAATCTAAAAAAACAAAAAGTGTCCCTTTAGGCGTCCCGCAATAAAACAGTAAAGCCCTAAAAGCATCTTTTTCGCGAATTGCTATGTTAAAAAAGCTCAAAATCCGTCAGGATTCTTCGCTTTTTTGCCTTGCACTTCATCGAAAAATCTTGCTTTTATGGTGCCCTGAGCAGTTTTACGCATTACTTTGCTCTTTTGAATATAAAAAAGTACTGTAACATAATGTTACAGCACTTTTTTCGTAAAACCATTACTTTCTTATCGCGGACCGCCTTTGGACACTTTTTGCTTTTTTGGTGGAGGCGACGAGAGTCGAACTCGTGTCCGAAAACTCATCCGCACAGGCATCTCCGGGTGCAGCCTGTGATTTTAATTCCCTTTGTCCGAAGCTCACAGGCAAGCCTTGGGAAAGGTAGCTTTATTAATGCATGGCACGGTTCAAAAGCATTGCCGTGCTCACGTTCACCGCTGTCGACGCCCTTTTAAAAGCCGCGGTACTCTCTTAAAGGACGGCTGCACTTAGGCAGCGTAAGCTAAATTATTGTTAGCGTTTAATTTTAAAATTGAGCTTTTTAAGCGGCGCTCACCGCTACCCGCTTCCCGTGGTTCAGCGTCCCCGTCGAAACCGGTACGCCCCCATGGTTAATAGTGAAGAGGGAAGAAGTTCCCTCATTTTTATTATACCGAAAAAGTGTTGCAGGCGCGTTTCAGAGAGGTTAATTCTCAGTTAAATTTGCCGCGCAGAGTGCGCTCAATGTCGCGGTTGGCCTGGCGGCGTGCCTCATCGTCCCTCTTATCGTAGAGCTTTTTGCCCTTCGCGAGCGCGATCTCGACCTTGACGCGGCCGTGCTTTAGGTACATCGAGATTGGGATTATGGAGCACCCGTCGCGCTGAACGGCGCCCAAAAGCTTCATGATCTCGGACTTGTGAAGGAGCAGTTTTTTCGGACGCAGAGGGTCTTTGTTGAAGATGTTGCCCTTTTCATACGGGCTTATGTGCATTCCGTAGACGAAAAGCTCGCCCGAGTCGACCGCGGCGTAGCAGTCCTTTAGGTTCACCTTGCCCTGGCGGATCGATTTGACCTCTGTGCCGAAAAGCTCGATCCCGGCCTCAAATTTTTCAAGGAAAAAATAGTTTCGCGCCGCAGTCTTGTTGGACGCGAGTATTTTTGCGTTTTCTGCCATCATGGCCTCCTTGCGCCGAAGGCGCACTTATTCACTGTTCACTATTCATTCAGACGGTCGATTTTAAGAATCGCCCCTGCGGCGGGCAACACCGCGAGGGTTAAAAAGCGGAGCTCATAGCTCCGCTTTTAATTATTCAGCGTCTGTGTTTGCGTCTGTGTTTTCAGCGTCTGCCTCGGTATTTGTATCAGCCTCGGTGTCAGCGTTTGTGTCGGAGCTTGTGTCCTCCTGAACCTGACTTGTCGTATCGTCCGCAGTGTCGTTTTCTTCCGACTTCTTGGAAAGTACCGAAAGCGAAACGGAAGTGATAACGAACAATATCGCCAGAACGACGGTGAACTTTGCCAAAACTCCGTCCATCGTCTTGCCCTTGTTTTTACCGAAAAATGTTTCGGCGCCGCCCGCGATGCTTCCCGACAAGCCCTCCGACTTGCTCGACTGGAAAAGAACAACAGCCATAAGTCCGAAAGCTATGATAAGGTGCAGCACGGTAAGTACCACTTTAAGTGTTGTCATAAGACCATTCCTTTCTTCTGTTCAGGGCGCAAAACGCCCCTTAAAATAACTCTACGGAATAGTTTACCACACATTTCGGAAAAAAACAACTGTTTTTTTAAATTTTTAGTATAAAAATGAAGATGAGCCGGAAAGCGAGTCCTCGATCGCGGTCAGACGGTTGTATTTCGCGGTGCGTTCCGAGCGCGAAAGCGAGCCCGTTTTGATGAGCCCCGAGCCTGCCGCGACCGCGATGTCGGCAATCTTTGTGTCCTCCGTTTCGCCGCTCCTGTGCGAAATGATCGTTCTGTAGCCGCCGCGGTGCGCCGTCTCGATCGCCTCTAACGTCTCGGTGAGCGAGCCGATCTGATTCGGCTTTATCAAAACTGTGTCCGCGCATCCCTCCTCTATGCCCTTTTTGATAAGATGAGGATTCGTGACGAAAAGATCGTCCCCCACGAGGCGGCACTTTTTGCCGAAAAGCCGTGTGATCTTCTGCCAGCCCTCCCAGTCCGACTCGCCCAATGGGTCCTCGATCGAAAATATCGGATAGGCCTCGGCCAGCGAGAGAAAATAGTCCGAAAGCTCGTCGGACGAATAGGCTTTCCCGGACTTGGGAAGGACATAGTGCCCGGATGAGAACCACTCGCTTGCCGCCGCGTCGAGAGAAATCATAACATCGTCCCCCGGCGCGTAGCCGGCCTTTTCGATCGCCTCGGTTATTAACGAGAGCGCCTCGGAGTCGGACGAGATATCCGGTGCGAAACCGCCCTCGTCGCCGACCGCGGTCGCGAGGTTTTGGCTCTTTAGCACTTTTTTGAGCGAATGAAAGACCTCCGCGCCCATCCGGACGGCCTCGCGCTCGCTTTTCGCGCCGACGGGAACGACCATAAACTCCTGAATGTCAAGAGCGTTGTCCGCGTGCGCGCCGCCGTTTAAGATGTTCATTAAGGGGAGCGGCATCATGTGTGCGTTTACGCCGCCGAGATAGCGGAAAAGCGGAAGGGAGAGCGACTTTGCCGCCGCGTCCGCCGCGGCGAGCGAAACGGAAAGGATCGCGTTTGCGCCGAAGCGGTGCTTGTTCTCCGTCCCGTCGGCCTCGCTCATAATGCGGTCGGTATTGCGCTGATCAAAAACTTCCTCCCCCGTTATGAGCGGCGCGATTTTCTCGTTCACATTGCGCACGGCCTTTAGGACGCCCTGCCCGAAATAGCGCGACTGATCCCCGTCGCGAAGCTCGGTTGCCTCGCCCTCGCCGGTCGACGCGCCGGAGGGGACGCTTGCGCGCCCGAGAGCGCCCGACTCTGTTAAAACGGTCGCCTCGACGGTTGGGTTGCCGCGCGAATCCAAAATTTCTCTTGCCTTAACGGCTGTAATTTTCATAAAATCACTCCTTCGGATTAATTATACCGACATAGGAAAAAATTATACTTAAAATATTTGACTTTGAGCCTTAAATAGAGTATAATATTAAAGTACTACTTTGTAAGGGAAGGTAATTTTTTATGTTAACATCTATCGTGGGCATTAACTGGGGCGACGAGGGAAAGGGCCGTATGGTCGATCTTCTGTCGCAGGACGAGGACATTGTTGCGCGTTATCAGGGCGGAAACAACGCGGGTCACACCGTTGTAAACGACAAGGGAAAGTTCGTTTTGAACCTTCTTCCGTCCGGCATTCTGCGCCCCGAAGTCGTGAACGTTATGGGCAACGGAATGGTTATAGATATTGAACACTTAAACGGCGAAATCGACAGGATCGAAGCTTCAGGCATCAAGATCGGGCCCGATCATTTGAAAATCAGCGACAGGGCGGTCATCTGCATGCCCTATCATGTTATGCTCGACTGCCTTGAAGAGGAGAGATTGGCCGACAAGAAGTTCGGCTCGACAAAGCGCGGCATCGCGCCTGTCTACAGCGACAAGTATGCAAAGAAGGGCATCCGCATGGGCGATCTTTTAGAGCCCGAATATTTAAAGGAAAGACTTACCGACATCGTTGAGTGGAAGAACCTCACTATCGAGAAGGTCTACGGCGCAAAGGGCGTGACGGTCGACGAAATGCTTTCCTGGCTCAAGAAGTTCGGCGACAGGTTAAAGCCCTACATATGCGATACCGGCGTTTATCTTACCGAGGCTGTCAAGGCCGGCAAGAAGATCATGTTCGAGGCACAGCTCGGTGCGCTTCGCGACATTGATTTCGGAATCTATCCCTACACGTCAAGCTCGTCCACGATAGCATCATACGCTCCGATCGGCGCCGGGATCCCCGGTGTGCGCCTTGACAAGGTGATCGGCGTTATGAAGGCATATTCGACCTGCGTCGGCGAAGGCCCGTTCCCGGCCGAGATGTTCGGCGACGAGGCGGAACAGCTCAGAAAGGCCGGCGGCGAGTACGGCGCGGCGACAGGCAGACCCAGAAGAGTCGGACCGTTCGATGTTGTTGCGTCCCGTTACGGCGTGAGAGTTCAGGGAGCGGATGAAATTGCGCTCACCAAGATGGATGTGCTCTCGTATCTTGACAAGATCCCGGTTTGCACCGCGTATGAGATCGACGGCGAGAAGGTTTACGAGTTCCCGGTCGGCGAGGCTCTCGGCAAGGCAAAGCCCGTCATCGAGTATGTTGACGGCTGGAAGTGCGACATTTCCGCTTGCAGAAAGAAGGAGGACCTTCCCAAGGCGGCGCTTGACTATGTTTACTACCTTGAAAAGGCAACCGGAAGCAAGATAAAGTACGTTTCCGTCGGCCCGGACAGGGAAGCTTATATCGAGCTTTAATGATTTAAGAAAAATTTAAGAAAAAAGAAAAGTATTTCACTTTTCTTTTTTCTTTTTTTGTGGTATTATTATATTGAGGTATAATAAGTAAGGAGAAAAGATTGGAAAATACAGAAAGCGTGAATAAAAAGGAAGAGCGGTACAAAATCCCTCAGTCACCTTCGGTGACAGCTTAAAACCGCCTTTGCGGTTTTAAGAGCGTGCGACAAAACCTTGAACGGTTTTTCGCACCGGACGAAAAAAGACTTTGTTGTCTTTTTCCGTCATGCCTTTAGGCAAGGGAGCCTTTAAATACACTATCCAAAACCTTGGCGGAGGTTTTAAAGCCCTCCTTGCCTAAAGGTAGCGAAGCGGCGCCGAGGCAATGAATGAAAGTCCGGTGGACTTTCAGAACCGAGGCGTGACCGAGCCACAGCGAGACGGTGGCATTTGCGAAGCAAATGACGGGAGGATATAAAATTATTTCACCCACACTCATGAAGGGGGCAGGAATGGACAGAAAGCACAACAAGAACCTGACGGCCAACGCGCGAACCTTGAGAAAAAATATGACAAGGGAAGAGCGGCACCTGTGGTATGATTTTTTGAAAGAATACCCCGAGCGGTTTTTGCGCCAGAAGGTCATCGGAGGCTTTATAGTAGATTTTTACTGCCACAGCGCGAGGCTTATAATAGAATTGGACGGCGGCGGGCACTATGAAGAAGAAAAAGAAAAAAGCGACCGCAAAAGGACGGAAGAGATCGAGTCGCGCGGCCTTTTAGTCATAAGAATACCGAACAACGAAGTGAACGGCAATTTTCGCGCAGTCACGGAGTTTATAGACGCAAAAGTGAAAGAGAGACTGGGAAAAATACAGAAAGCGTGAATTAAAAAGGGAAGAGCGGTACAAAATCCCTCAGTCACCTTCGGTGACAGCTCCCTTTAGGCAAGGGAGCCTTTAAATGCACTATCCAAAACCTTGGCGGAGGTTTTAAAGCCCTCCTTGCCTAAAGGTAGCGAAGCGGCGCCGAGGCAATGAATGAAAGTCCGGTGGACTTTCAGAACCGAGGCGTGACCGAGCCACAGCGAGACGGTGGCATTTGCGAAGCAAATGACGGGAGGATATAGATCAACGCTCCCATAATACACAACTCATGAAAGGAAGCAGGATTATGAGAATAGATAAAAGAGAAAACGGCGAAATAAGGCCGATCAGGATAACGCGCGACTTCACGAAATACGCGAAAGGGAGCGTTCTGATCGAGACGGGGGACACGAAAGTCATCGTGACCGCCTCGGTCGACGACTATGTTCCGCCCTTTAAGAAGGACACAGGCTCGGGCTTTCTCACCGCGGAATATTCGATGCTACCGGGCGCGACCGCCGAGAGAAACCAGAGAGACATTTCAAAGCTTAAGCTAAACGGCCGCAGTGCCGAGATACAGCGCCTCATCGGCCGCTGTCTTCGCGCCGCTTTTGATTTAGACCGCCTCGGCGAGCGCACGATCCAGATCGACTGCGACGTTATCCAGGCGGACGGCGGAACGAGGACAGCCTCCATCAACGGCGCTTTCTGCGCCGCGCTTATCGCTGTTAACAAACTCCTAAAAGAGGGAGTCATCACCGATAACCCCGTCAAAACGCAGATCGCGGCGGTGAGCCTCGGAATCGTCAACTCCGAGATCATGACGGACCTTTGCTATGCGGAGGACTGCCGCGCCGGGGTCGATATGAACCTCATTTTAGACTCCGACCACAACATCGTCGAGATTCAGGGAGCGGCGGAGCACGGCACATACTCCAAAAAAGAGCTTGACACTCTTTTCGCGCTCGGCGAAAAGTCGATCGACGAGATAATGAAGGCGCAAAACGAAATATTCACAGACGAAGAACGGGGGCTTTTGAAATGAAGCTTTTGATGGCGACGAATAACTCCGGCAAGGTGCGCGAGCTTTTGGAGCTTTTGGATATGCCGGGCGTGACGGCCGAGACGCTTTCCGAGGCCGGATACAAGATCGAGGTCGTCGAGGACGGGACGACCTTTTCCGAGAACGCTTTTAAAAAGGCGATGGAGACCCACAAGATAACCGGAATGACCACCGTTGCGGACGATTCGGGGCTCTGCGTTAAGGCGCTGTCCGGTGCGCCGGGCATCTATTCCGCGCGCTGGGCCGGCGAGGGCGCGACCGGGCGCGACATGGTAAACAAGCTCCTTTTCGAGATGAGGGGCGTGACCGACCGCGAGGCCGAGTTCGTTTCCTCGGTCGTTATGGTGTTTTCCGAGGACGACTATATCGTCGCCGAGGGCAGGTGCAAGGGCATTATCGCTGAAGCGCCGGCAGGCGACGGGGGATTCGGATATGACCCGGTGTTTTATGTGCCGGAGTGCGGCAAGACCTTTGCCGAGCTGAGCCTGGAGGAGAAAAACAAGATCAGCCACCGGGCACTGGCCATCCGCGATTTAAAAAAGAAGCTTGCGGAGCGATGAGCCCCGCAAGCCACTCATATCAGATCAGCATCCGCAGCCCGAGTTACAGCTACAGCCGTTATCGCAGTTGTTCCAGCCTCCGCCGCAGCAGCAGCAAAGGATAAGTATGATGACGATGAGCCAGATGCATCCGCAGTTATTTCCGAACATAAGAAATATCTCCTTTCAAATTATGAAAAACTTTAAGGATCAATTTAGTTTTTCTTCTGCCGGGGAACCCTCCCCGGCAGAAGAACGGGGGCTTTAGCAGCCACAGCCAGAGCTGCAGCCACAGCCATTGTTACAGCCACAGCCATTGTTACAGCCACAGCCCGAGCTGCAGCCTCCGCCTGTGGAGCCCAGCAATATGATAATAACGATTATCCAAAGGGCGCTGCCCCAGTTACCGAAAAACATAAGTCAATCCTCCTTTTGGAAACCCTGACCGAACCGCCGTCAAACCTTTAACGCCTTATGCCGGATAATTTTTGTTCTTTTCGGCTTGTCGGACTCGAAAGGCGCCAGCCTTACTTCGTCCTCCGCGCCAAAAATTCCTGAAAATTCTCTCGGTATAAGGTGCAAAGCAGTTTTTGCGGGGAAGCTTTTTAGCAAAGCACCAGAGAAAATCAGCTCCGCAAAACCGTTAACAGTTCGGCTGCGGTCCGGTCTTAACCGGATTCCAATGTCATAATATGCCGGAAAACAAAATTCTGTTACAAAGAGGTGTTAAAAAAATGAAATTTCTCATTCTCTCGGTCACGGCAGGCCAGGGCCATCACCGCTGTGCAAAGGCGGTGGAGGAAAGCCTCACATCAATGGGCCACGAATGCAAAACGCTTGACGCTTATAAGCATATTTTCCCGGCGCTCGGGGAAACTATCGATAAGGGCTATCTGCTCTCGACAAAGTTTATCCCCGAGGTATACGGAAAGATCTATCAGATCGCCGACGACAGGGCTTTCGGCTCGGGCATTACGCGTGAGACGCAAAAGCTCGTTTACAAAAAGCTTGTCGAATATATCGACGGCTATAAGCCGGACGCGATAATCTGCACGCACGTTTTCCCCTCGATATGCATTACATATGCCGAAAAGAGAGGGAAGATGGCGAACATCCCGTCCATCGGAATTGTGACGGATTTCACCGTGCACCCCTATTGGGAGGAGACTAACCTTTCGGCATACATCGTGCCGAGCTCGCTTCTTGTCTGGCAGTGCATGGAAAAGGGAATCCCCGAAGAAAAGATTCACCCCGTCGGGATTCCGATCTCGCCGGAGTTTGCAACAAAAATTCCGAAAAGCGAAGCGCGCCGCCTTCTGGGCATTCCCGACAGGGACACCGTGCTCGTGATGACGGGGAGCATGGGCTTCGGCAATGTGCCGAAGCTGATCGCCGAAATGGACGCATTAAAAGAAGATTTTCAGATCATCGCCGTCTGCGGAAACAATAAGAAAAACTTTGATGAGATCTCGTCTGCAAGCTACCGCCACAGCGTTTACTGCCACGGCTTTACCGACAAGGTGAGCCTGATGATGGACGCGTCGGACTTTATCGTGACAAAGCCGGGCGGCCTCTCTGTTTCCGAGAGCCTGGCGAAAAAGCTTCCGATGATCCTGGTGAGCCCGATTCCCGGGCAGGAGACGAGAAACCGCGAATTTTTATTAAACGCAGGACTCGCACTCGCCGTGAGCGACACTTATTCTGTGTCGGAGGCGGTGTATTCGCTTTATAAGAGCCGCTTCCGCTTCGAGGGCGAAAAAACGGCGTATGACGTTTTCGGCCGCCCGGACTCCGCGCGAGACACTGCGCTTTTAGCGATAAAACTTGCTGACAGAAAGGAAGTTACCGTATGAAAAAAATCGAAATAAAGAAAGGCATCAACCTTTGGCTGATTCCGGACGGGAAGTTTAAGACCTATTATGCCGGAATCTTTATTCACACTGCGCTTGATAAAAAGACAGCGACAGAGAACGCGCTCATTCCGCTTTTGTTAAAGCGCGGAAGCAAAAATTTTCCCACCGGCAGAAAGATAGCCGCGGAGCTTGAAAACCTTATGGGCGCGTCCCTCTTGGCCTACACCTCGAAAAAGGGCGACGATCAGATGCTCTGCTTCACCGTGACCGGCGCGTCGGACGAGTTTTCGCCTTTTTCCGGGGTGACGAAAAACGCGCTCGGGCTGCTTTCGGACATCGTGTTTGACCCGATAGACCCGGTCGATAAAAAATATCTCGAGGGCGAAAAGATCCATTTGTCCGAGCTTATCGAGAGCGAAAAGAACGATAAAAGAGCCTATGCGTCGCTTCGCTGCCGCGAGGAGATGGCGAAGGGCACGGCCTATGCCGTTCCCGAAAACGGATATATTGAGGACATCGGAGAGATTACGGCCGGGAGCATAAAAGAGCGCATAAAGGAGGTTACCTCCTCCTCGCCTGTCGACATTTTAGTTGCCGGCGCGTTTTCGGAGGACGAGGTGATTGCCGAGGTCAAAAAAATCGCCGAGCCTCTTTCAGAAAGAGCGGAAGAAAGGCCGAAAAGCGCCCCGGTCGCGCCGACGGGCGAGCGCTATGTCGAGGAGACAATGAAAATCACGCAGGGCAAGCTCTCGGTCGGCTACACGCTCCCGGTCTTCGCGCCGGACGATAAGCTTTATCCGGCGGCGATGATGTATAACTGCATCTTCGGCGGCTCGGCCTCGTCCAAGCTTTTCTTAAACGTGCGCGAAAAGCTCTCGCTCGCGTATTACGCAAGCAGCACCTATGAGCGCGCAAAGGGCATCGTGGTCGTTTCCTCGGGCATCGAGTGCAAGAATTTTGCCGCCGCGAGGGATGAGATCAGGGCCCAGTTTGAAGAGATGAAAAACGGTGCGATAACGCCCGGCGAGATCGACACCGCGAAAAAGTGCCTCATAAACACATATAAAAGCGCCGAGGATTCCTTAAAAGGCGTCGTATCGTTTTACCTGGGGCAGATCATATCGGGGTCGGACTCTGCACCCGAGGACATGGCAAAAAGGATTCTTTCCGTCACGAAGGAAGAGATCATGGCCGTTGCCGCAAAAGTTAACGAGTCTGTGACGTATTTTCTCAAAGGGGGAGAAAACTGATGTATTTTGAAGAAACTTATTATAAAGACTTAAAAGAGAGCGTTTTTTCCGCCGTTCACAAAAGCGGGCTTAAAGTTTTCGTGATGCCGAAGGCCGGATTTACCAAGAGCTATGCCGTGCTTGCGACGCGCTACGGCTCGGTCAACAACAACTTCACAGCCCCGGGCGATAAGGAAGCAACCAAAATTCCGGACGGAATCGCCCACTACCTTGAGCACAAGATGTTCGACCAGGAGGACGGCAGCTCGGTTTTTGACAAGTTCGCCCTCCACGGCGCGAACGCGAACGCCTTCACCGGCTTCACGATGACGGCATATCTTTTCTCCGCCGCGGCCGACTTTTACGAGAATCTGGAGATACTTCTTGACTACACGATGCATCCTTATTATACGGACGAGACGGTCGAAAAAGAGCAGGGTATCATCGGCCAGGAAATCAGAATGTATGAGGACGACCCGGGCTGGAACGTGTATTTCAACGCCCTGCGCGCGATGTATCAGGTGAACCCCGTCAATATCGACATTGCAGGAACGGTCGAATCCATCGCCGAGATAACGAAGGAAAAGCTATATAAGTGCTATAACACTTTTTATCACCCGTCGAATATGGCGCTTTTCGTGACGGGCAACGTGAATGCCGATTCTGTCGGCGAGATCGTGGAAAGAATGATAACGGCGGACAGCGACCCCGGCGAGATAATAAACCACTTTGAAAAAGAGCCGGAAGAGGTCGCGAAGCAAAAAACAGAGGCGGAGTTTGACATCGGAACGCCGCAGTTCGTCATCGCGTATAAGCTTAACCGCCTTCCCGAACCGGGAGCGGACTATGTTAAGACAGACGCGGTAATGAGCGTGCTCTGCCGTGCGCTTTTCGGCAAGAACAGCGACATTTATAACGAGCTTTACGACGAGAATCTGATAAACGACTCGTTCTTTGCGGGCTATGAGGGCGAGCTTACCTATGCGTTCGCCGAAATATCGGGTGAGAGTAAGAATCCCGATGAAGTTTTTGAAAGAATCAAAAAAGCCGTGGAAAAGGCGAAAGAGACGGGTATCTCGCCCGAGGCTGTCGAGAGCGCAAAGCGTGCCGTTGTCGGCCGCTCCGTCTCGCTTATCGACCGTCAGGAGAGCTTTTCAAACGAATTTGTGCGCTTCGCCTTAAAGGGAGCGGATCTGCTTTCCTACCCTGCGGCCGCGTCGTCCGTCACGGCGGATGAGGTCAACGAGGCGCTTGCGCTCTTAAAAGAGGACATGGCGGTTCTCTCTGCGGTATACCCGAAGGGGACAAGAAAATGATGACGCACGTTGAATTTAAAAATCTTGGCATAGACCTTCTTTTAAACCGCCGGGCCGTGGAGTTTGACGCGCTCGGCGGCGGAATATATTACTATGCGCTCATCATCTGCGCGGGCTTCCTTTTGGCTTGGCTTTACATAAGCCGCGAGGAGAAAAAATACACAAAGAGCGAGGACCTTTTAAATATGGTCTTGATCGCGCTCCCCGTCGCGATCGTTTCGGCAAGGCTTTATTATGTGCTCTTTTCGTTTAACGACTATAAGGACGACCTGTCCGAGATATTCAAGATCTGGAACGGCGGCCTCGCGATCTACGGCGGCGTCATCGGTGCGGTTTTGGCGGTCATCATCTACTGCCGCGTCAAAAAGCTTTCGATTCTTCACTATCTTGATCTTCTTGCGATGGGGCTTTTAATCGGCCAGTCGATCGGCCGCTGGGGAAATTTCGTTAACGGCGAGGCGCACGGAGCGCTCGTTTCGGAAAGCTTCCTTCTCGGAATGACCTTGAACGGCGAAGGGCCGTATCACCCGACGTTTTTGTATGAGTCTGTCTTAAACGCGCTCGGTTTTCTGATCATTTTGCTTCTCGCGAAAAAGTTTAAGTTCGAGGGCTTTCGCGCGGCGTGCTATTTGATCTGGTACGGCCTTGTGCGATTTATGATCGAGGGCTTAAGGACGGACAGTTTGTATCTCCCGGGCACGGAAATAAGGGTCTCCCAGGCGCTCTCGGGCGTGATGTTTGTCTCGGGAATTATAATTATGGGAATTTTAATCAGAAAAGAAAAAAATAAATTGACTTGACGGTTTTTTTGTAGTATATTAAAAATGTATCTTTTTCTGCCTTGCCCCGAGTGCGGGGCAAACATTGCCTCCCCCGGGAGGAGAGAAGGCTGAAAGCGCCGTTAAAGCGCTCAAGAGCTCAAATGACGGGAGGATACAACGGAAAACAAGATTATTTTATACAGTTAAATTGTTTATCACTATAAATTGGGAGGTAAAAAATATGACAGCATTAAAAAAATGCCTTTGCCTTGTGCTTGCGGTATTAACGGTTGCACCGTTCTCCGTTCTGGCGGCGGAAACGGGCACCCCGGCTACGGGCACCCCGGCTCTTACCCAGACGGCGACATCACCGGCGGACGAAACGCTTCCGGCGGAGACCACTTCCGGCGAGCCGATAAAATTCTCCGACGTGGACTATGATTCGACGCTCGGAAAAACGATCGAAAAGCTCGTCGACAAGGGCGTGATCTCCGGCTTTCCGGACGGGACGTTCAAATCAAGTCAGACGCTGACGCGCGCCGAGTTTTCAAAGATAATCGTCACCTTCGCGAGCGCGGACACGGCGGTGAACTTGGACTCCGGCTTCCCCGATGTTGACAATGTGGGGGCCGAGGCGCACTGGGCAAAGCCCTATATCAAGGTCGCTAAGGACTTAAAGATCATCGCGGGCTTCCCGGACGGAACGTTCCACCCCGACGAGGCGGTGACCTATGAGCAGGCGGTCAAGATGATCATGTGCTCGCTTAACTATACCGACTATACATATCCGGACGGATTTATGCAGATAGCGCTCCAGAAAAAGCTATTAACGGGGGCGACCCATAAGGGCGAAAACTCAGCGCCCATCACGCGTGAAAGCACCGTTATCCTTGTTAACAACGCTTACGACATAACGCCCAATAAGACCAACGGAAGTCTTGCTGACATCGCGTCCGGCGGCACGGGCGGATCGTCAGGCTCCAAAGGCCCCGGCGGAGGCGGAGGCGGCGGAAGCTCCTCCGTTTACTCCAGAAAGATATACGGCGTTGTCTGGGGCAACCAGTACACGATGCTTGACTATTCGGAAAACAAGATCGACTCTAACGAGATCGCGATAAAATACACCGATTCCAAGACCAATGAGGAGAAAACAGAGACGCTCCGCCTTGCGGATAAATATGTGAAGAGCTCGGCAAACTATCTTGGCAAAAACGTTCAGGCGACCGTTAAGGAGGATGATGACGGAAAGGAATATATCGACGAGCTTAAGCTTCCCACGAACAAGAACTATTCGCTCTCGATTGATACCGACGATTTCGTTTCGCTTAAATATAACGATGCCGAAGGCCGCTACGTTATGGAATACATCTCCGGAAACGACTATAAGACTCATGACTTTAACAAGGATTCGGACAATATATATGTCATCTATAACGGCAAGTCCATCTGCATGACGAAGCCCGAGGACTATAAGTTTGACCCGGCATACATCACCGGCGCGTCGAACGGATATATAAGAATTCTTTCGAACGATTCGGACAAATACGGCGACGTTGTCATCATCAACGACTATAAGACGGGCGTCATCAACTCCAAGAACGCGACGACCAAGCTCATCAAGTTCAAAAACGGAGACGGCGAGCTTGACGTGTCCGAAAAGGGAAGAGAGGTTTCGATCGTAGGATCGAGGGGCGGATATTCCGTCGAGTTTGAAAAGCTCAAGTCGTTTGACGTTTTGGATTACGCGTCCTCGCTTGACGGGTCGGTTCTCTCGGTCATTGTTTCGCCCGCGTCGGAGACGGCGAATGTCATCACCGGAACTGTTACCAAGTTCACGGAGGAGGACATCACCGTAAAGGCGTCAGGCGCGTCCAAGGCGACGGAATACGAGCTTAACGATAACTACATAAACTACTATAAAAACTACGAGGAAGAAAATAAATACTATCCCCAGCGCGAGGACAGGGTGAAGCTTCACTTAAACAGCTTCGGCAAGGTCGCGGCCATCGAGCAGGTGACCACGAATACCGACGAGCGCTACGGCTATATCGCCGACCTCGGCTATGCCAGCGGAAATCAGACTCCCGAGGAGGAGGACTCCGTCAGAGTCAAGATCCACGAGGTTTCAAAGACAGGCACGTCATCTAACGGCATAAAAATAATGGAGATCGCGAAAAATGTCAGAGTCGACGGCGTTTTGATAAAGGACGATCCGGCGGCCGTGGCAGAGGTGTTAAAGAAGGCGGCAACCGTTGCCAACGAGGGCAAGACCGAGAGAAACAGCGGCACGGCCTATGCGTCCTTCGTGCGCTATGAGGTCGAGGCAAACAAGATCTCGCTGATTGATACGCTGCTTGACGATAAGGGCCAGCTTTCGACCGAGAGCGACGAGCGCTATAACACGCTCATCAGAAGCCGGTTCGTTTATAACGAGAATGATGAGCTTTCGGGCAGATATAAGTTCTATTCGACAACGCCCTACGGATTTTATAAGTCAAAGGCTGCGGACAGATTCAAGGTAAGAGCGAACTTGACCTCGACTCTGTGGCTCTTTATCCCCGGCAACAGAAGGTCGGAGAAGAACTATAAGTCCGGCAAATTCACGACGACCAACTTCCACAACGGAATGGAATATTATGTCGAGGCGTATAACGTCGACTCGCAGAACTACGCGCAGTTCGTCCTTCAGTATGTGACGGACGGCAAGGAGGACGTCAGCGCATATTCGACTCAGGCGCTCATCACCGGTATCGAGACCGAGGGCGAGTCCGAGTCCGGCAGAAACAAGCTGACCTACAGGATATATTCGGCAACTCAGGCAAATTCCAAGGCGGTTGCGGAGTCCTCGCCGGCGGACAGAAAGTTTGACAGTATCAATATCGGCGACGTGATCCTCTTCTCGGAGGACTCGTCCGGCGAGATATACGATTTTTACAAGGCACTTGACATTGAGAATCTGCCGGTCGGCAGGGTGGACAAGGAGGAGCTTTTGTACTCCACGTCGGACATTAACGACAGAAGAATCAAGAGCTTCGACTACTACCCCGACGGCGATCAGAGAATAACGTCGAAGACCACAAGATACAGAACGTTCTACGGCACGGCGACCGAGTATAAGAGCCCGTACTTAAGCGTTAACCCGTACCTCGGCACGGACTTTGTGTCAGATTCGGCAGATAAGCTCACCGAGTCGTTCCAGATAACGAGCTCGACAAAGCTCTTCGTATATGACGAGAGCCTGTCGGCAAGCCGTCCGGAGCAGAGAATCAAGGCATACTCCACGTCGTCGACGATCAAAAAGTTCTTAGAGGGCGATGACGACGACGGCTTCGGCTTCACGACCGCGAAGACCAACGGCGGCGAGTATGTGGGCGCGGATCAGGTGTTTGTCTACACCTATTCGTCGAACAATTCCGACATTACGGTAAGGTTCATATATGTAATAAGACGGCCGTCGAAGCAGTCGAACCCCGATAACTATCCGGGAGTCGAGACGCCCGAGATCGATCCGCTGAAGGGCGAGAGGAAGGCCGCGCTTACCGCTCTTAAGGCATATAAGGACGCGGACAATTACAAGGGAACGGCAAATAAGGCCGCATATACAGAGGCGCTGGCGAGCGGGATCGACGCGATCGAAAAGGCGGAAACGGCCGAGGCGATCACATTAGAGCTTGAAAAGGCAAAGGCTGTGCTTGACGAGATCATTCCCGACGGCGCGGCGGACGAAGCTAAAAGCGAGATCGAGAGCTATGTATCGGCGGAGGAATATCCGTCGGTCCGCTCCGAGCTTGAAACAATAATCGAAGAAACAAAGTCAAAGATCTCTGCGGCAACGAAAAATTCGGAGATCGGGACGGCTCTTAAAGAGGGGAAAGCCGCAATCGACGAAAAAACGGCACCGCTTTTGGAAGAGTGCCGCACGGGAGCGAAGGCGGAAATTGATGCGTACCTTCAGGACAATTCGGGCAAATTCACGGAAGATGAAGAGCTCACCTTGTATATAGAGGGCGTTAAGGCCGCCATTGACGAATGCAGGGCGCCGTCCGGGATAAAAGCGAAGGTCTCGGAGGCAAAGGCGGAGGTCGACAGACGCATTGCACAAAAGGAACTTGTCGAGGCAAAAACGGCCGCAACAGCAGAGGTTGACGCATATGCCGGAGAGCATGCCGGAGCATACGCCGATGATGCGGATTTTACGGCTCTCATGGCGGAGGCAAAAGCGGCGATTAATTCGGCGGAGGATACGGCCTCCGTTGAAGGAGCAAAAACTGCGGCGATCGCCAAGATCGACGAATTTGTCGCATCCAAGGCGTGAGCCGGGCGTTTTCTGAAATTTCGCAACAAGGCATAATAAGGGAGTGACAAAAAGCACTGTAGCCTTAAGGTTACAGTGCTTTTAATGTTTTATTTGTCAAAAGTAATGCGCAAGCCTGCCAAAGGCATCATAAAGCAAGATTTTTTGATGAAGTGTAAGGCAAAAAGATGCTTTTATTGCATTACCTTTTTATTACAGGCCGGATTTCGCCCTCCGTTTATTCGTCAAACTCAAAGTCAAAGTGCATCGCCAGCGCGTCAAACAATTTTTGCATAACGCCGGACGCGACCTTTTTAATGTCGCACTTTAATATATAGTCTATGATCTCCTGCTGTTCGGACTCCGGAACGCGATAGACAGTGAGCGTCATCTTAAGGAAGCGCTCAAGCTTTTTCTCAAGCGTGAAATACTTGTCGCACGGCTTGGTCATATAGCTTCTCATAATTCCGGCAGTGCCGATCTCAAGCTCGTAAAAATCGCTTTCCGAGCACTCGGGAAGGTTATCCGAGAAGAGAGCGTAAAGCTCCGACGAGGTGCGCTGGAAGATGTATTCCGAGGTCTTCGGGTGCGTGTATGCCTCGATATATATCTCGCGGAGATTCTCGTTAAGCTCGGTCAAGGTCATCTGAATGGCAGTCTCTGCGGCATAAATATAGGAAGGCTTCGCGTTTTCGGGGACGACCGTATACGCAATGTCAAACTGATTGCCAAACATAAACTCCACAAGATCCATCAATACCCCGTCCTTCGTCCTGAAAAGGTTCTGGAACGAGCTGTTTGAAACATTCGCCTCCTCGATGATGTCGCTCATCTTGGTTTTTTTGTATCCGTTTTCGATAAAAAGCTTCACGCAGGCGGAGAGAATCCTCTTTCTGGCCTCCTGGCTGTCCTTCCTTCGTGTCACAGAAAATCACTACCTTTCTTTAGTATATACCTATAATACAATATTTTAATGCAAAAATCAAGCCCTTTATCATTTTTTCGCGTGGCCTTTGCACGTTTTAATGCGTTTTGGCTAATTTTCCGAAATAATTTTTTCGGCGACGCGGATAGCGCCCGAGAAAGATGCTTCGTCCGCCAGGTAATACTCCGCCTCCGCGATGTAGCCCATCGCGAGCGAGAGCGCACTCCGGCCCTCGGCCGTCTTTAACGCATAACGCTTTTTGATCGGCTCGAGCACCGACTCATAGCGCTCGTCGATACCGGAGAGGTGCGCCTCTAAATAAAAGTCGAGCACCGTGTCGCGCTCGCCCTCGGGGAAGAGCTCGTGCGGCGCGGTCGAATCGAACACTGCGAACGAAAGCTCCGGCACGGTCACCATATCAAGGCTTTCTTTGTCGAAACTGCAATAATAGACCTCGACATCGTAGCCCGAGGCCATCGCGCGCTCGGCGAGCTTTTTTAGGAAGGTCGACTTGCCCGTTCCCGGGCGGCCCTTGATGAAGTACCGTGCGGCAAGCCCCTCTGTCAGATTCGCGACATAGTTCACCGAGCCCGACGGGGTGGACGCACCGAAAAACCGCTCCTTCTTTTCGCCGCGGCCGCTCTTTTTCGGGCGGATCAGAAGATTTTCCTCAAACTCGGTGAAGCGGTTCAGGCTGTCAAAGTCCATATTTTTGATATAGACCTTCTCCCACTCGTCGTGAATTTTTTTCGCCTCGCCGTATTCTGAGTAGAGTACGCCTAGCGCGCCGCCCGCCTTTTTCAAAAGCTCCTCAGCCCTCGGGCACTCCGCCTCGCCGGCCGGGAGGATGACGCCGTCGCCGGAATAGACCTCCCCGTCCGAAACGGCGAGCCCGATCCCGGGAACGGTGACTCCGTCAAGATAGGGCCCGAAAGGCGAGAGCACAGTCTCGACTGCGAGCCCCTTTTGCTCAAAGTATGTGCCGACGGCGGAGATGATGCGCGTTTTCACCGTCTTTGAGTTTCCCTTAAGCACATAGCTTTTCTCAAAGCCCGAAAAATTCGACTCTGCCAGGTTCACACAGCCGGACGAGGTCGCCGCCCTCACAAAATATTTTTTCCGCATATAACCAACCCTTTCCGATAAAAATAGACAGACTCAAAGACCCGTCTGTCTGTTGCTTTTGATGAGCCACCTCGCGTTAAGAAGGCGGCAAAACCGAAAGCCTTGGCTAAAAACTACCCCTCAGTCACGGCTTTGCCGTGCCGGCTCCCCTGACAAGGGGAGCCGGAGGCCGAAACAGTCTCAAACAGACTTAAAGACCTGTCTGTCTATTGTATGCGAAAAAAGGGTGAAAAATCACAGGAGCTTATCAAGCGTGATCGAATCGAAATATTCGTTCGTCATCTCGTTAAAGCGGCTCCACATCGTGTATATCCGGCACGACGCGGTGGCATTGCACGGCTCGGAATTAGCCGAAACACACTTGACCGGCGCAAGGTCGCCCTCGGTGAGGCGCAGTATCTCGCCGATCTTATATTCCTCGGGAAGCCTTGAGAGCTTGTAGCCGCCGCCCTTGCCGCGGATACCCGTTAAAAGCCCGTTCTTCGTCAGCACCGGCACGATCTGTTCAATGTATTTAAGAGAGAGGTTCTGGCGCTTCGCCACGTCCTTCATCGGGATGTAGCCGTCGCCCGAGTGCTCCGCAAGATCGATGAGCACATGGAGCGCATACCGCCCTCTTGTCGAGATCATCATAATTTTAAGCCTCGCAACCGTGCGCACATTCAGACTTCTTAAAGGCTGACTCGTCGTAAGCGATGCCGTTCTTCTTGTAATAGTCCTCGACCGCCGCCTTTATAGCCTCCTCGGCGAGCACGGAACAGTGCATCTTGTGAGCCGGAAGCCCGTCGAGCGCCTCGGCAACCGCCTTGTTCGAAAGCTCGAGCGCCTCGGAAATGGGCTTGCCCTTGATCATCTCCGTCGCCATCGAGCTGGAGGCGATCGCACTTCCGCAACCGAAAGTCTCGAACTTGACGTCCGTTATAACGTCGTTATCGATCTTCAAATATATCTTCATAATGTCGCCGCACTTGGCGTTGCCGACCTCGCCGACACCGTCCGCGTTCTCAATCGTGCCGACGTTTCTGGGATTCTTAAAGTGATCCATTACCTTTTCACTGTATAAAGCCATTTTTAACACCTCATAAATAAAATTTCTTTTTGCCTTCGACTTTGTCGTGCCAAAGCGGCGACATATTTCTTAAGTATTCAACGACAGAAGGCACCTGCTCCAAAATATAGGTGATCTCCTCGTCCGTGTTCTCCTCGCAAAGGGAGAGCCTAAGCGTCCCGTGAGCGACCTCGTGCACTCTGCCGATGGCAAGGAGCACATGGCTCGGGTCAAGACTGCCCGACGTGCAGGCAGAGCCGGACGACGCCTCGATTCCGGCCTCGTCTAAAAGGAGCAGAAGGCTCTCGCCCTCGATCCCCTCAAAGCAGAAGCTGACGTTTCCGGGAAGGCGGTTTTCCGTGTCGCCGTTGACCGCGGAATGCTCGATCTTGGAAAGCCCCTCGATCAGCCTGTCACGAAGGCGGCTGACCTTTTCTGCGTTCTCGTCAATATGGCTGCACGCGTCCTTCGCGGCGGCCGCCATGCCCATGATGGCCGGCATATTCTCCGTTCCGGCGCGCTTTCCGCGCTCCTGAGCGCCGCCCTCAATTAAGACGGTGAGCGGAATTCCGCTCCTTGCATAGAGCACGCCCACGCCTTTCGGGCCGTGGAACTTGTGAGACGAGATCGAGAGCATATCGATATTCTCGTCCTTAACGTTTATCTTAACATGGCCGTATGCCTGAACCGCGTCCGTGTGGAACAGCACGCCGGCCTCGCGGCAGACCTTGCCGATCTCGGCGATCGGCAATATTGAGCCGATCTCGTTATTTGCATACATCGTCGTAACGAGGCAAGTGTCCGGGCGGATAGCCGCCCTCACCTCGTCCGCCGTGATATTGCCTTTCTCATGCACATCCAAAAGCTGAACCTCGAAGCCCTCTTTTTCAAGCTTTTTAAGCGTGTGGAGCACCGCGTGATGCTCGAACGCCGTCGAAATGATGTGCATTTTGCCCTTTCTCTTGCCTATCATAGCGGCGGATATGATCGCCTGATTGTCCGCCTCGCTTCCGCCGGAGGTGAAATATATCTCCTTGGGCGAACAGCCGAGCGTCTCGGCAATGTCGCTTCTCGCTGAGTAGAGCGCCTCGGCCGCCTTCTGGCCGACGGTGTGAAGGCTCGACGGGTTCCCGTATATCTTATCAAAATAAGGCATCATCGCCTCGATCGCCACACGGCTTGTCTTTGTCGTCGCCGCGTTATCAGCGTATACTCTCATTTTAACTGTCATTCCTTTCATCTTTATATGTTAAGTATAAACCTACTTACCTACTTTGTCAATAGGTAATTAAAAAGTCATTATCGACAAATTTTTTCTGATTTTTTTTTAAAAATCTATGGAAATCCGCAAAAGAAAGTGCTATAATAGTTTTATATACATTCGGCAAAAGAAAGGATATGTTGAACATGGCAAAATACGATGCCAAGTCCCTGATCGCGGACGAGTTTATTAACGATTCGGAAATTTTAGAAACCCTCCGCTATGCGGACGAAAACAAGGATAATCTTAAACTCATCGAGGAAATTTTGGACAAAGCGCGCCCCGTGCGCGAGAACGGAAAGGTGCACTGCCGCGGCCTTGACCACCGCGAGGCGTCCGTTCTTCTGGCGTGCGAGGACGAAGCGCTCATAAAGAAGATGTATGCCCTGGCGGAGGAGATCAAGCAGGCGTTTTACGGTAACAGGATCGTTATGTTCGCGCCGCTCTATCTTTCAAATTACTGCGTGAACGGGTGCGTCTACTGCCCGTATCACATGAAGAACAAGCACATCC
>ERZ824480.1224-NODE-1224-length-24029-cov-3.557354_pt1 | contig 24029 bp, 19 predicted proteins | sample MGYA00519861_ERZ824480 | MGnify/ENA primary metagenome ERZ824480 (study PRJEB31778, sample SAMEA3449152) | human gut metagenome | biome: human gut; feature: human-associated habitat; material: faeces | place: United Kingdom | collected 2010/2012 ... | reverse complement strand
TTTCAAGTATTTTTTATAATTTTGTCGATTTATATTACCTTCGTTATTCCGTTATAGACGATTCCGCGGTATCCGTCCACCGTTGCGACCGTGCCGGACTTTAAAATGTGCGTCGCGTTCTTAACGCCGGTGACGACCGGAATGTCCAATGTCATGCCGACAATCGCGGCGTGGGAGGCGCTTCCGTCAAGCTCGGTGATTATTCCCTTGCACTTTTTCAAGATGTCCATCATCTCGTTCGTCGTCTCGTCCACTACCAAAATGTCGCCCTCCTTAAAGAGCGCTCTTGCCTCCTGGGGATTGTCCGCAACGCAGAGCGTTCCGCTCGCCGCGGCGTGGTTCACGCCGTTGCCCTGGCAAAGCACATGGCCGACGATCTCGACCTTGACGATATTCGTCGTTCCGCTGACGCCCAAAGGCACGCCGCCTGTGATCACCACAACATCGCCGCTCGCGACTATTCCGGTTTCTCTTGCAAGCTCCAAGGCATGGTCAAAAAGTTCGTCGCTCGTTTCCTTCTGCTCCGCCTTGACCGGGATAACGCCCCAGCTCATCGAAAGCTGGCGTGCGACCCTCTCGTCCACCGCGGCGGCAATTATCGGGCACGCCGGGCGGTATTTTGAGATCATTCTCGCGGTGAAGCCGCTCTTTGTAACGGTAACTACAGCGCCTGCCTGCATATCCTCCGCCATCGTGCACGCCGCATGGCTGACAGCGTCCGTCACGCTTCTGGACATTTCGGAATCCTTTAATATCTTTCCGTAGTCAATCGAGCTTTCTGTCTTTATCGCGATACGCGCCATAGCGCGGACTGCCTCGATGGGATATGCGCCGACCGCACTTTCGGCCGACAGCATCGTCGCGCTCGTGCCGTCGTAAACGGCGTTCGCAACGTCCGATATTTCCGCTCTCGTGGGTCTCGGCTTTTCGATCATGGATTCCAACATCTGCGTCGCCGTAATCGCAATCTTGCCCATCAAAAAGCACTTTCTTATGAGCATTTTCTGAATGCTCGGGAGCTCCTCCATCGGAATCTCCACGCCCATATCGCCTCGTGCGACCATGATTCCGTCCGCCGCCTTTAATATGTCGTCCATATTCTTAACGCCGTCGCGGTTCTCGATCTTTGCGATTATCTTGATATGTTTTCCGCCGTTGTCCTCCAAAATCTTTCTGATCTCGAAAACGTCATACGCGCTTCTGACGAAAGACGCGGCGATAAAGTCGACCTCCTGCTCGATTCCGAACAAAAGGTCTGATCTGTCCTTCTCGCTGACGTAAGGCATATTTATCGTGGAATCCGGAAGGTTAACACCCTTTGAATTGCTTATCTCCGCGTCGTTGTCCGCGATGCAGATGATCTCATTTCCCTTAATGTCGATAACTTCAAGCTTTAAAAGGCCGTCGTCAATCAAGATAACATTACCCTTTTTGATCTCCTTGGGAAGATCCTTATAGCTGACGGAGACTGCCTCGTCCGTTCCTTCGATCTCATCTGTCGTCAGCGTGAACTTCTGGCCGGCCTTAATCTTTACTCTTCCGCCGGCAAAACGCCCGATCCTGATCTCGGGGCCTTTAGTATCAAGCATAATGGGAATAAACCTTCCGAGCTTTTCCCTCACCGCCTTGACCTCGTCCATTCTCTTTTTATGATCCTCGTATGTGCCGTGCGAGAAATTGAGTCTCGCAACGTCCATTCCGCTTTTTATCATTTCCTCCAAAACCTTGGGATCGTCCGTCGCCGGACCTATAGTGCAGATTATTTTGGTTTTTCTTATATTCACTGCCGTCATCCTTTCAAAAGATTGTTAAAAAATAGACGGCGAAACGCAAAACGCTTCGCCGCCGCATCAATATCCGCTTCCTATTATAACCTTATGCGCCTCATCCTTCTCGGTCTGAGGAATCAGAATTTCAAAAGCATTGGCTTCCCCCTCGGCAGCCTTTGTGACCGGTCTTATCTTAACCAAAATACCGGCATTTTCTAAAAGCGCCCTCAAGTTATCGGCAGCTTCCCGGCTCTGAGCCATATATATAACTGTCCACATAGCCTACACCTCCGCATTACGGTTTTGCAAAAACATTATTGCAATTATACATTATAGCATAAGTCATAAAAAAAATCAAGTGTTTCCTTCAAATTCAATTCCGTAGCGTGATAATGCCGATAAAAACGCCTCGTCCGGCTCGACTCCGAACACGGTATCATAGTATTTTCCGCCGTGAGCGATGACGAAGGTTCTTGTCCCGGCGTGAGCTTTAACTATCGGGTTAATATCGTCAAGCACGCTAAGGTCGCCGACCTTTGCGATAACGGGATCTTTGTTCTCTAAGCTGAGCGTGCCGATTTTTTCGGCCATAAGCTCCGCCGTCCCGTCGTCGCGGTAGTTTATCCTTCCCGAGACAGAAACGACCGCGTCCTCGAATATTTTGTTTTCGGACTCCGCCAATATCTTCGGGAAAACGATTATCCTTAAGCTTGACGTCATATCCTCAAGGCTTAAAAACGCCATCATCTGCCCCGACTTTGTCATCTTTTCCTTCTTCTCCGAGATTATGCCGCACACCGTGACATTTGATCCGTCCGAAATCGCGGTGTCCTCACCCTTTGAAAAGTTCTCGGCCGACTCTTTTATTACTCCGGCCTCGGCCGCGTTCATCCGCCTTATCAAAGGCGCATATTCCGCGAGCGGGTGGCCTGTCAGATATATCCCGGCGGACTCTTTTTCCATCGCGAGTCTGACCTTGGCCGGGCAGTCGGGAATATCGGGAAAAACGTCCTTCTCGGGCTCGGCCTCCTCGCCTACAGAGAAAAGATCCATCTGCCCGTCCAGATTATTCTTAGCGTCCTTCGACGCGCCGGAGAGCACTCCCTCATATACTGACAAAAGCTGCATTCTGTTTGCGCCCAGAAAGTCAAACGCTCCGCATTTTATCAGACCTTCAAGCGTTCTTTTGTTTAAATTAAGGCTTTTCATTCTCGCGCAAAAATCGTTAAGCGAGCTGAAAGAGCCGCCCTTCTCGCGCTCGGAGACAATGCTTTTGACGATCTCACGGCCGACGTTTTTTATCGCCGAGAGCGAGAACCTTATTCCCTCATCCTCAACCGAAAACGTGTCCGTGCTCTTGTTAACGTCCGGCGGCAGAACGCCGATGCCCATCGCCGAGCAATAGTTTATATAGAGTGCGACCTTGTCTGAGTTTCCCTGTTCGCTTGTCAGCATCGCGGCCATAAATTCCATCGGGTAAAAGCGCTTTAAGTAAGCCGTCTGATAAGCGACGAGCGCATAGACCGTTGCGTGCGACTTGTTAAACGCATACTTTGCAAAGTCGATCATCTCGTCGAAGACCTCGCCGGCCGACTTTTCGTCCACTCCGGATTTAAGAGCTCCGGGAATGTTTTCCTCCTCCGAGCCGTAGATGAAGTTTTTGCGTTCCTTCTCCATCACATCCATCTTCTTTTTGCTCATCGCGCGGCGCACAAGGTCGGCACGACCCAGGCTGTATCCGCCGAGCGAGCGCACGATCTGCATTACCTGCTCCTGATAAACTATGCACCCGTACGTCATATTTAATATCGGCTCTAAAAGCGGAGTTTTATATTTAATATTGCCCGAATTTTTCTTGTTCTTTATGTACCGCGGAATAAAATCCATCGGGCCGGGACGGTAGAGCGCGATTCCTGCGATGATGTCCTCCATCGACTCGGGCGAAAGCTCCTTCATAAACGAGGTCATTCCTCGGCTTTCAAGCTGGAACACGCCCGTCGTGTCCCCGTCCGCGATCATTTTATAAACTTCGGGAATGTTATAATCGATGTTGTCAATATCGATGTGAATGCCGTGCGTCTTCTCGACGTTGGCGATAGCGTCCCTTATAACCGTGAGGGTGCGAAGCCCCAAAAAGTCCATCTTCAAAACGCCGAGCTTTTCCAAATTTCCCATCGCGTACTGCGTTGTTATAACGTCGTCGTTTAACTGAAGCGGCACTCTTTCATAGACCGGCTCGTCCGTGATGACGACGCCGGCCGCATGGGTTGATGTGTGGCGAGGCGTGCCTTCAAGCGCCATCGCCGTGTCCAAAAGTTTCTTGACCTTCGGGTCAGACTTATACGCCGCGTTCAGTTTGTTGTTTCCGTTCGCCTCGGACAGCGCCTTTTCGATGGTCATCTTAAGCTCCATCGGAATCATTTTTGCAACGGCGTCCACCTCGGAATATTCGATGCCGAGAGCGCGTCCGACGTCGCGCACGGCGCCGCGCGCCGCCATCGTTCCGAACGCGATGATCTGGCACACATGATCGGAGCCGTATTTTCTGTTCACATAGTCGATAACTTCGCCGCGGCGCTCATAGCAAAAGTCAATATCAATATCCGGCATGCTGATACGCTCGGAATTTAAGAACCTTTCAAAAAGGAGGTTGTACTTGATCGGGTCGACCTTGGTGATGTGGAGCGTGTAGGCCACCATTGAGCCGGCGGCGCTTCCTCGCCCGGGGCCGACCATGATATGCTCGCTTCTCGCAAAGCGTATAAAGTCCCACACTATTAAAAAGTAATCGGTATAGCCCATCGAATTGATGACCGAAAGCTCATAGTCGAGCCTGTCTTTATATACCTTTCCGGGGTTCTCGCCGTAGTTTTCTTTAAGGCCTGCCTCGCAAAGCTCCCTCAAATACTGCTCGGAGGTCTTCCCGTCCGGCACGGCGAACCCGGGAAGGTGCGACTTTGAAAAGTCGAACTCGACGTTGCACTCTTCTGCCACCTTTTCGGTGTTGTCCACCGCCTCCTCGACATAGGAGAAAAGAGAGCGCATCTCGTCCTCGCTCTTCAAGTAAAACTCGTCGGTCGACATCTTCATTCTGTCCTCTTCGTCCACCGTGTGCCCGGTCTGAATGCACAAAAGAACGTCCTGATATACCGCGTCTTCCTTCCTTATGTAGTGCACGTCGTTGGTGCAGACCATTTTCGTGTTCGTCTTTCTCGCAAGCGCGATGAGCATCGGGTTAAGCTCCCTCTGCTCGGGAAGTGAGTGATCCTGAAGCTCGATATACACATTTTCTTTGCCGAAAATGCTCTTAAATTCCGAAAGCTTCTCCTCTGCCTTCTCATGCTCTCCGCGAAGAAGCAGCGTCGGAATATCGCCCTTTAAGCACGCGGTGAGCGCGATGAGCCCCTCGCCGTGAGCGCGAAGAGTCTCCATATCGACTCTCGGCTTATAGTAAAAGCCCTCGGTGAACCCGACCGACGAAAGATACATAAGGTTTTTATAGCCCGTCTGATTTTTCGCCAGAAGCACAAGATGGCCGTATTTATTGTCTATCCCGCTCGTCTTGTCAAACCGGCTTCTCGGCGCAGTGTACAGTTCGCACCCGATGATGGGGTGAAGCCCCCTGTCCTTCGCCTCCTGATAAAAGTCGATAACGCCGTACATCGCGCCGTGGTCGGTGATAGCGATGTGGCGCATTCCGAGCTCCTTTGCCCTGTCAAGCAGTTTTTTGATGTTGCACTCGCCGTCTAAAAGGCTGTATTCAGTATGAAGATGAAGGTGTGCAAATCCCATTAAAGGTTCCCCGCAATCTCTGATATTTTTTTAAGCCTGTGGTTGACGCCCGACCGGCTGAGCCCTGAAAGCTTGGCAAGGCCCGCTAAGCTCTCCTCCGGATTTGCCAGGCGCAAAAGCGCCATTTCCTGCAGGCTGTCGGGCAGTGCGTCCAGCCCGACGGTATACATAATGCTCTCGATCTCATTTATCGACTCGGTCGCCGCGTCGTTGGTCTTTTGCATATTGGCGACCTCAAAATTCACCTGGCGGTTCAAAAGGTTTTTTTCTTCCTTTTCGATCTTGATGTTAAAAAGCTCCATCATCGACTTATGCGCGCCCAAAATGTTCAATATATTTTCAAGGCTGTCATAGCTCTTAAAATACATAACATAATAGCCGTTTCTTACAACGCGCTTTTGAATCTCGCCGAACTCGGAAAAGATATAGCCAAGCTCGTCTAACGCGCGCTCCCTTTTCGCCACAAATTCAAGGTGGTATATCTTATAGGGGTCTGCCGCAAAGCCGCCTCCCAAAAACGCGCCCATAGCGAAATGGCGCATCTCATCGGTCGTACTAAAGCGTTCGGAGTCGACAAAAAAGCCGTCCTCTGATCCTTCGTTTTTGTCAGATAAGGCGGAAAGTATCTTCTTTGTTTCCTCTTTTTCATAGGAAAGCTTATAGCACTTTCCCCCGCGGCCGACATAGGCGCGCGAAAGCGACCCGTCGCCGATCGAAAACTGCTTTTTCATAAGATACGACATCTTTTTGCCGATCTCTTCCCCGTCTGCCAAAAACGCGGCCTTTTCATCCTCAACACTCAATGTAAAAGCGGCAAAGCCCGATATAAAAGCAAGGCTGCAGTTTTTATTTCTGCAGTCCGCCTTTTGTATTTCTTCTTTAATATTCTCGCAAAATGACATTTTACTGCCTCATTTTTTATCAATATCCCTGTGCGACACGTTGACGTTCGCATTCTTCTCTTTAAGGTGATTTGCCAGACTTTCCGCGATTGCGACGCTTCTGTGCTTTCCACCCGTACAGCCTATCGCGATGACAAGGTTGTTCTTTCCCTCCTCGGTGTACTGCGGAACCAAAAAGTCCACCATATCGTATAATTTTTTCACAAACTCGTGCGTGACTTCTTTCCCGAACACATAGTCCGCGACATTTTTGTCCACACCGGTCTTATGCTTAAGCTCCGGCACATAAAAGGGATTCGGCAAAAATCTCACATCAAACACAAGGTCAGCGTCAAGCGCCATTCCGAACTTAAAGCCGAACGACTCCACATCGATCGTGAAGCTTTCCCGGTTCTCACCGCACGAGAAAAGCTCGGTTATCTTTTTCTTTAAGTTGCCGATGGTCATATTCGACGTATCGATGATATAATCGGCCGACGACTTTATGGCGCTTAAAATCTCGCGCTCTTTCTTAATCCCCTCCGTAATCGAGCCTTCGGCCGCCAGGGGGTGCTTTCTTCTCGTCTCCTTATAGCGCTTTATGAGCGTTTCGTAGCTTGAATCAAGGAAGAGTATTTCATATTCATATCCGTTCTTTTTGAGGTTTGCAAGCTCCTCTTCAAGCTGCTCAAAAAGGTAGCCTCCGCGAAGATCCATTACCAGGGCGACTTTTTCAAGCTTACCCTGGGAGTGACAGCAGATGTCCGCAAACTTGTCGATCAGGACCGGCGGAAGATTATCGATGCAGTAATAGCCCATATCCTCCATGCAGTGCGATGCCTGCGTCCTTCCGGCGCCGCTCATTCCCGTCACAATTATAAAACGCATCTTAAATTTGCCCCCTCAAATGAACTTTATCTCTGTATCAAGCAAAACACGGTATTTTTCATAAACCCTTGTTTTAATTATCTCTATAAGCTTTTTAACGTCCTCTGCCGTCGCGCCGCCCTTATTCACGATGAAGCCGGCGTGCTTTTCCGAGACCATAGCTCCGCCGACAGTCTCGCCCTTAAGGCCCGCTCCCTCGATCAGAGCGCCGGCATAAAAGCCCTCGGGTCTTTTAAAAACGCTCCCCGCGCTCGGAAGCTCGAGCGGCTGTTTTTCGCGCCTTCGTGCCGCAAGGCTCTCCATCTTTTCGCGGATATTTTCGCCGTCGCCGGTTGTAAGCCTTATTTTCGCCCCGGTGATGACCTTTCCCGAGTCCTTATAAATGCTTTTTCTGTATCCGAAATCATGCTCCGTCACGGTGATCTCGCTAAAGTCCTCGTCTATCGCCGTGCTCTCGGCTATGATATTTGACATCTCGCCGCCGTATGCTCCGGCGTTCATATAGACGGCTCCGCCCAGACTTCCCGGTATACCGGCTGCGAACTCAAAGCCTGCGAGCGAATGAGCCAGAGCACATCTGGCGATCTTTGAAAGCTTCGCCCCGGCCTCGGCATAAATGTATTCGCCATCGGCTCTGACTTCGGAAAACTTATTTCCCATCATAATTACGAGCCCGTCGATCCCAAAGTCGCTGACCAAAAGGTTTGAGCCGTTACCGATGACATAGCTTTTGACCGAATATTCTCTCGCCGCCATGAGCGCCTCTTTTACGGTCTTAACGCTGTCCGCCTCAACAAAATACTTCGCCGGGCCGCCGATCTTAAACGTGGTGTGGCGCGCCATCGGCTCATATTTTTTTACCTCTGTTATTGAGCCAAGCTTATGAAGAAATTCTTCCATTCTTCCCTCCGGATCAATATCTGCCGAGGAACGCCGCGCCTATAAGACCCGCGTCGTTTCCGTATTTTGCGATCTGGATCTTTGTCTGCTCCACGTCGCGCGAGTATCTGTATTTTTCAACATACTCTATGATCGGCTTTAATATAGCGTCGCCCTCGCGGCTGATCGCTCCGCCGATGGATAAAACCTCCGGCTGGAAGATATTCACGATGTCCGTGATGCCGGCTGCAACGTTTTCGATCCACTCGTTGACGATCTTTGTTCCGAGCTCGTCACCATTCTCCTTCGCGGTAAACGCCGTCTTTCCGCCGACCTTGTCAACATCGTTGTCGCAAAGCGAGGCAAGATATGAGCCGGGATTTTCCTTTACCGCCTCTTTCGTCATTCTGATAACGGCGGTCGTCGAAGCATATGCCTCGTAGCATCCGTTTCTTCCGCAGGTGCAGGGCACTCCGTCCTTTACTAACGTTGTGTGACCGAGTTCAGCTCCCGCGCCGTTAAAGCCGGTATAGAGCTTTCCGTTGATGACAATTCCGCCGCCGACGCCGGTTCCCAGCGTCACGAAAACGAAGCACTCCATCGGCTGCTTTAACATAACGTACTCGCCGAGTGCGGCGCAGTTCGCGTCATTTCCCATGTATATGGGCTTGTTGATGTATTTTTGCATTTCTTCTCTTACCGGAGTGTGGCGGAAGTTAATATTATTTGCATAAACGATCACGCCGCGCTTATTGTCGATCGTTCCGGGGCTTCCGATTCCGACAGACTCGATATCGTCCATCGAAACGCCGCCGTTTTCCGCCGCCTCGATCGCGCAGAGGCTCATATCGCGAACGATCTCTTCATAGCCTCTCTGTGCACCGGTGGGGCGCTGTGCTCTCGCTAAAATATTGCCATCCGAGTCAACAAGACCCGCCTTAATGTTTGTACCGCCCAAGTCAATTGCCAAAAACATATTCATTTCTCCTTTATTCTTCATCCTCGGCCTCTTCCTGCATCGTCTGCTCCATCTGCTTTGTCAGCCTTTCCGAGAGCTCCTCTGCCGCATTAAAGCCCATTTTCTTTTGTCTGTTATTCATCGCCGCAACCTCAACGATAACGGCCAAGTTTCTGCCCGGGCGAACCGGCACCGTGAGTGACGGAACGCTGATTCCGAGTATTTCTGTCTCATGGTTTTCAAGGCCCAGCCTGTCATACGACTTTTCCTTGTTCCACTGCTCGATATTTATTATAAGGTCGATCTTCTCCGAATCCTTGACAGCACCCATACCGAAGATCTTCCTGACATCGACAATTCCGATACCGCGTATCTCGATAAAGTGGCGGATTATCTCCGGCGCCGAGCCGATGAGTGAGATCGACGACACGCGCTTTATCTCGACCGCGTCGTCCGCGACGAGTCTGTGTCCTCTTTTTAAAAGCTCGACCGCCGCCTCGCTTTTTCCGACTCCGCTCTCGCCGAGCATCAAAACGCCTTCGCCGTAAACCTCAACCAAAACGCCGTGCCTCGTGACCCTCGGCGCAAGCTCGACATTGAGCCATGCTATGAGCGCGCTCATGAACGATGAGGTTCCCGTTGCCGTTCTGTAGAGCGGAATGTGGTATTTTTTCGCCGCCTCCTCCATCTCCGAATATATCTCAAGACCGCGCGTTATGATGACCGCCGGCGGATTGTGCGAAAAGAGCGTGTCTAACACCTCATATCGCTTCGCCGCGGAAAGCGACGACAAATACGCATGTTCAACCTTTCCGAAAAGCTGGATCCTCGTATTGTCGAAATACTCAAAGTAATCCACGGCAAGCTGAATTCCGGGACGGTACACGTCCGAATTTCTGATCTTGACCTTCTCGATGTCCTCCGGCTCAAACACGCGTTCAAGCTTAAAATAGCCCGCGAGTTTGGTTAAAGCGACCTTAAACTTTTTTTCAGACAATCAATTCCCCTCCCTGTCATTTTTGCATCTTTTAGTATATCATAATTTCACCCGTATGTCAATTTTATTATCCGGCCAAATATTATATGCATAAAAAATATTCTTATGAATAATCCTGTCAAGTCCTCTTCTAAAATGTAAGTTTTTGTCTTGATGACGGCCCGTCCGCCGCAAATGCGCTTACTGTGGGAATCGGGTGAGTTTTCCACAGCTTTCAGGATTTATCCCGTTTTAGATGTGGATAACGTGCATAAATCTGTTGATAAGTGCTGTTTAGGGCTTTTATGAGTGGATAAAACTCCGTTTAAAATAAAATTAGATTATTTTTAGATCGGTCTTTCTTTATACACCGGGATTATATTATTCACCCCGGATGTTTGTTTTGTACTATTTACTCTTTATTTTATACCTTGATTTTTTTCATACCGGGATTATAATATTTATATGTGAAGGGTGGTTTATAATGAACCTGTATGAAAAATCCGGCATTTCCAAAAAAACATATTATTCGGAGGTCAAAAGCCTCGCTATACCTGCGTTTTCGGAAAAGCTTCTTTTAACATTGGTCGGCCTCATCAGCAGTGTCATTTTAGGGCGCGTCACGGGAAGTGAAGCAATGAGCGCGGCAAGCGCGGCGACGACGATAACCGAAATATTGCAGGTGGTGTATTTAGGTTTCGGCTTCGGCGCGTCGATACTCATCGCGCGTGAGGCCGGAAGAGAAAACTCAAAAAGCCGCGTCAACGAAATAACGCTTAACTCAATATACCTAAACGCGGCAATGGGGCTCTTATTCGGAACGCTCTGCCTCATTTTCTCGGAGAGCGTCTTAAAGCTTCTATTTTCAAAAAAGGCAGAAAACGTCATCATCTTAGCGACTGACTATTTAAGAACCGTGCTCCCGATCTCTCTCATTGCCTCGGTCGATGCGTCGGTCTCCTCGTGCCTTCGCGGCGCACACGACGCTAAAACGCCGTTTATCATCACCGCCGGCGTGAACGTCTTAAACGCGATACTTTGCGTCGTTTTCATAGGCTTTATGGATATGGGAATCAGGGGCGCCGCGGTATCATACGTTATATCGACCGTCGTCGGCTGTCTTTTCCGCCTGGCCTTTCTTAAGATGAAACGCTCGCCAATACATATCGAAACTTTCCACAAGCCGAATTTCCCGATGATGAAAAGAATCGCAAACGCCGCCACGTCGTCGGCGACTCAGTCGTTTTTAACGAATCTTGCGTTCCTCGGGATGCAGGCGGTCACCTCGCTCATAGGCACGGCCGCGCTTGCCGGCTATCAGGTCGCAAATAACATTTTAAAGCTGACATACTGTATCACCTACGGGTTTGAGTCCGCACAGGCGACGCTCGTCGGCAACAACCTCGGCAAAAAGAATGAAGACGGCGCAAGGCTCTATGCATACGGTCTTTTGCATACTGCGGAAATTTTCTGCTTCGTCTGGGCCGTCATAATGTTTGTGTTTGCAAGGCCGCTTTGCCTGCTCTTTATCAATTCGAGCGAGGCCGAGACCTTAAACCGCGCCGTCGTTATATTAAGGATCCTCTGCTTCTCCGTTCCGATAACGACGTATTTCCAGGGCTGTCAGGGCGCATTAAAGACCGGCGGCGAGACTGCCGCGATCATCATCTCGACAGTGCTCGGCCCCTGGGCAATAAAGGTTCCGCTCTCATACTTTTTGGTTAAGGCGATAGTGGACGGAAGGCTCTTCGCCGCTCTCGGCCCCGTCTTTTCGGGCACGGCGCTCTATCCTCTGGCTCAGGCGGTGCTGACGGACGGTATCACCGGAATGATGGTCGGCTTCTTTGTCGACTACGCCGCGCGAAGCATTGTCTATGCTATTCGCCTTCATAAAGAGCGCTGGCTCACCTCCATGCTGTAAAAAAAGTTCCCCACTGTAAACAGTGGGGAACTTTTTTATTTCACGAAATGCGCCTTTATGTAATCTGCGCTTAACTTAAGGCTGTCAAGCGGGTCTCCGGGGCAGGTGTCCTGCTCAACGCAGTAGTACTTAACGCCGCTCTCTTCTGCAGCCTTTACAATGGAATCAAAGTCCATATTTCCCTGTCCGATCTCGGTGATATATCCCGAGAAGTCGCCCTCTTTCTTAGTTGCCATATCCTTAAGGTGGAGAATATCGATCCTTCCGGACAGCTTTTTGATCCACTCCGTCGGGCTTCCGCCGGCGAACTGAACCCAATATGTATCAAGGCAGAAAGAGACGTTATTTTTGTCAAACCCGTCAACAAGATAGTCCATTATTCTCTTTTCACCGGCAAACTTAACAAACTCAAGGCTGTGGTTGTGATATGTGAATTTGAAGCCGTATTTTGCGATGTATGCGGCAAATTCGTTCGCCTTGTCGATGAACCTTAAAAGCTCGTCCTTCGACTGTCTCGCCCAAAGAGGCATCATTCCCGTTCCGATGAGGCTTGTGCCAAGTATCTCTTTATGCACTCTCATCGTCTCGTCCGGGTCCTTTACTATATTGTCAAATCCCGCGTGAGTGCCGACTATTTTTAAGCCTGCGTCCTTTGCCGCAGCGGCATAATCTGCATCCGAAAGAACGCCGTAGCCGGCCGTCTGAACCTCGTCATAGCCGAACGACTTCATTTTACCAAACGCCTCGGTAAGCGACTCTCTGGTCACACCCTCGTTTGAGTAGTAGTCCCTCATACTGTAAGCCTGAAAACCGAATTTTGAAAACATATTATTTCTCCCTTTATTCATACAGTCCCATTTTCTGAAGACTGCGAAGTGCGTTTTTAACTGCCGGTGCATCGTCCTTATATGTCACGCCGTACCACTTGTCCGGCGTCTGATAGACCTTGACGCGCCATCTGTTTTCCCCGATTCCGCGGCCGATCGCGAGTGGGAGCAAAAATTCCGACTTTAGGTCGTTTCCGCTCTCAAAAAGAAAATCGTTAAAATACTCTTTAAGCACCGGGAAAACGCTCTGATCAAGCGCCCACATATTCATGGAAACGGGTGTCCCGTCGGGGTACGACCCTTTGCCGACGTTGTGATCTTCATTGATATCCGAAAGATAGCCTCCGTCCGCACGGCAAACGCCGCGCGTTACCATCCCGGTCTCTGAAAGCGTGTTTTCCACCCTGTATGCTGCCATGGCAAACTCATCGCTTTCGTCAATGTGCTTTTTTAATATCTTAAACGCTTCCTTGCCGTAGTAATCGTCCGAATTTATTATAACGAAAGGCGAATCGATCTCATCTTCCGCACACAAAAGCGCATGCGCCGTTCCCCAGGGCTTTATTCTGCCCTCCGGCACACTATAGCCCTCCGGAAGCTTTGAAAGTTCCTGATAGGCATATCTGACCTTCACCTTTTTCTCGATTCTTTTTCCGATGAGCTCCTTAAAGTCCTTCTCGATCTCCTTTTTGATAATGAAGACTACCTCCGAAAATCCTGCCTCCACGGCGTCGTGCACCGAAAAATCCAGTATCGCCTCGCCGTTTTCGCCGAAAGGCTCCATCTGCTTAAGTCCGCCGAATCTGCTTCCCATTCCTGCCGCCAATACTACAAGCTGAGTTTTTTTCATCGGTAAAATCACTCCTTAAAAGCACTCTTCTTTTCTGCCTCTGTTCATCAGATCCAAAACCGCCTGTTTTGCGCTCTTATCCTTATAAAGCACGGCATATGCCTCGTTTACGATCGGCATTTCGACGCCGCACTTTTTTGAAAGCTCATATGCCGCAGAGCAGCTCGTGACGCCCTCTGTCACCATATGTATCTCTTCCAATGCCTCTTTAAGCGTTTTTCCCTTGCCGAGCAGTATCCCGGCGCGCCTGTTTCTCGAATGCATACTCGTACATGTCACGATCAGATCGCCGTTTCCGGTGAGTCCCATAAATGTCTCCGGCTTTGCGCCGAGCGCCTTTCCGAGCCTTATTATCTCGACAAGGCCGCGCGTCATCAGCGCCGCCTTCGTGTTGTCTCCGTATCCGATACCGTCCACCATTCCGGCGCAGAGCGCGATGACATTTTTAAGCGCGCCGCCGATCTCAACACCCAAAACATCCGTACTTGTGTACACTCTGAAGGTTTCGCACATAAAAATGTCCTGCACCATTTCGGCAACCGCCATCTCCTTTGACGCGGCGACAACCGCTGTCGGGATAAAGCGTGCGACCTCCTCCGCGTGTGACGGTCCGGAAAGAGCGGCAACCGCAGCGCCGGGAATTTCCTCCTCGATGCACTCGGTCATTGTCTTAAGCGTTTCCGGCTCAAGGCCTTTCGTGCAGTTTATGATAAGCTTTCCCTTTGCGTAGGGCGCCATTTCCTTTGCATAGACTCTCATTCTGTGGCTGGGAAGAACGGTGACCACCACCTCTGCGCCCGAGACCGCTCCCTTTAAGTCCGACGTGAAACGAATCCCGTCGGGAATCGCGACGCCGGGCAGAAATGCCTTATTCTCCCTGTCTCTTTTCAGCGTTTCGCACTCAGACTCCTGCCACGACCAGAGCGTGACATCATGCTTCTTGCTATTTAAAAGTATCGCCAGTGCCGTGCCCCATCCGCCGGAGCCGATAACAGAAATTTTCATATTTACTACTCCTTATGAGAATGAAATGTTGTTTTTGATTCCGTTCCCTCGATAAGCCTTAAGATGTTCGACCTGTGCCTTATAATCGTGAGCAGGGCCGCAAATGCCGTAAATGCCGTGACATAAACGTCCTTCGTTATGAGCGAGGCAGCCATCGCCGCGATCGCCCCGGTTATCGAGCCGAGTGAAACGTAGCGCCAGATCATAAACACGACTATAAAAATTCCGAGCGCGGCCGCGCCTATCCTCCAGTCTATCATAAACAAGGCAGTGACGGAAACGAGCACGCCCTTTCCGCCCCTAAATCCGAAATAGACCGGAAAATTGTGGCCCAGGATGCACCCTGTCGCCGCAAAAATCTTTGAAACAAGCTCATCTTCGGCAAAAAGCCTTGCCAAAAGCGAGGCGGCAAGAATTGCGGCCACACACTTTAATATATCCGATAAGGTGACGATTAATGCCGCGCCCTTTCCGAAATTTCTCAATGTGTTGGTCGCTCCCGCGTTCTTGCTTCCAAGCGTTCTTATATCCCTGCCTTTGAGCCTTGAATAAATTATCGCCGGGTTGATGCTTCCCAGAAGATAACCTATCAAAAGCGAGAGTATGATTAAAAGTGTTTTCATAAGATCAGTCCCTTTTTTCTTCGTTCCTCTCTCTTATAATAAACTTGACCGGCGTTCCTGTCAAGTCAAAAGCCGCGCGTATCTGGTTTTCGATGTATCTTAAATACGAAAAATGCATAAGCTCTTTATCGTTCACGAACAAAACGAACGTCGGCGGTGCCGCGGAGGCCTGGGTCGCATAGTAAATCTTTAACCGCTTGCCCTTGTCCGACGGCGCCTGGTTTTTATTTATCGCCTCGTTTATAATGTCGTTAAGCGCGCCCGTCGCAATGTGGGTGTTGTGCTTTTCATAGACGTATTTAACGGTCTCGATGAGCTTGTCCGTTCTCTGCCCGGTCTTTGCGCTGATATAGACCTGCGGCGCATAGTGCATGAACGGAAGCATATCGTTCACTTTCTTTTTGAAGTTTTCCATGGTCTTATCGTCTTTTTCGATAAGATCCCATTTATTGACCGCGATGATGCTTGCCCTTCCGTTATCGTGGGCGTATCCCGCGATCTTCGAATCCTGTTCGCTGATGCCCTCGTCCGCGTCCACCATGATGATGCAGACGTCCGATTTTTCGATCGCCGCGAGTGAGCGGACAACGCTGTAGCGTTCCACATTATCGTCGATCTTGCCGCGTTTTCTCATTCCGGCGGTGTCGATAATAATATATTTTTGCCCGTCCTTGGTAAATTCGGAGTCGATCGCGTCTCTCGTCGTGCCGGGAATGTTGCTGACAATGACCCTCTCCTCGCCCAAAATGCGGTTGACAAGGCTTGATTTTCCGGCGTTCGGCTTTCCGGCAACGGCGATCTTTATCGCGTCGTCCTCCTCGTCGTCATAATCTGCCGAATCGAAATATGAGCACACCTCGTCCAAAAGCTCGCCGAGCCCCATTCCGTGGGTCGAGCTTATCGCGATCGGATCGCCTATGCCCAGATTGTAAAATTCGTAAAATTCCATCGGCGGATCGCCCGGCGTGTCCGTTTTATTGCACGCCAAAACGACCGGCTTGCCGGATTTTTGAAGCATTGCCGCAACGTCCATATCCGCGGCGGTCATGGCAGTCTTAACGTCCACCATAAAAATGATAACGTCCGCCTGCTCTATTGCCAGGTCGGCCTGGCGCTTCATCTGCTCTAAGATAATATCGTCGCTCTTGGGCTCGATACCGCCGGTATCTATTAGAGTGAAGTGTTTTCCGCACCACTCCGCGTCTTTATAAATTCTGTCTCTTGTGATTCCGGGTGTGTCCTCCACTATTGCCGTGCGGCCCCCGGTGAGTCTGTTAAACAGCGTCGATTTGCCGACGTTGGGCCGTCCGACAACGGCAACCTTCGGTTTTGGCATACTAAACGCCTCCTTTATTCTGTCCCCAGTATTTTCCCGACAGTCGAAAATCCGTCGGTCTTAACCTTTGTAATATTAACATTCAGCTTTTCGGAAAGCTCTTCTATCGTCACATCGTCAAGCATTATGTCCGTGCCGGAGCGAAACATCACTTCCGGCATTAAAATTTCTTTCGGCAGACGCTCATTTTTCAGCTGATCTATTATATCGCATCCGCAGACCAGCCCCGAAACGGTGACTCCGCCGCCGAAAAAGTTGTTCTTTATGGCATAGACCCTGACGCAAACGTTCGGAAATTTCTTCATCACGGCCTCTGCCGTTTCCTCCATCAGCGCCTTTGCCGCAAAGCCTGTTATGATGCCGACCTCGCGCTCGCCCTCCACCTTTTCGGTGTCGGCGATCGCCTCTTTCGCTTCTTCGATGAAGGAGCGTATCATTCCGACTCCGTTTTCGATCTGCGGATAGCCGTCATAGTTTTCCTCTTTCGGAAACTCGCGGCCGGCAATCTGATAAAACTCGTCCGACGCATAGACGAAGGACACTCCGTGTTTTTTTCTCGCTCTTTTCTGGAATCCCTCGATAAGGTCGATGACCTCGGCCGCGTCGTCCTTCTCAAAGGGCAAAAGATCGGGCAGCTTTTCGCGGTACTTCGTGAGCCCGACCGGAACGACGGAAAGGCTGTTTGCATAAGGATAGAGCTTTAAAAGCTTTCCTATCGTGCGCTTTAACTCCTTTTTATCGTTCACACCCTTGACCAAAACGACCTGGCAGTTCATCATAATTTTGTGGTGCGCCAGGCGCTTCATTATCCTGTAAACCGCGCCCGCGTGCTTGTTTTTAAGCATTTTCACACGCAGAGCCGGGTTTACGGTGTGCACCGAAACGTTGACCGGGCTGATGTGCTGGCGGATTATCCTTTTAATATCGTCGTCCGACAGATTGGTGAGCGTTATATAGCTCCCCGTCAGAAACGATAATCGAACGTCGTCGTCCTTTAAATAAAGGCTCGGCCGCATCCCGGGAGGCATCTGGTCTATAAAGCAGAAGATGCATTTGTTTTTGCATCTTCTCGTTTTGCCGTTGTCTCCGTAGCAGAGCTCGATTCCCAAGTCCTCGCACGAATCGTTGGCGATATAAACCTCTTTTTCTTCGCCGTCCTGCTTTAAAAGTGTGATATAAAGCTCCGGGTCAGCCGAAAAGAAACGGTAGTCGAGCACATCTGAAATGTGCTCGCCGTTTATAGATATAATTTTATCTCCCTCACTTATCCCGGCGCGTTGGGCCGGGCTCCCCTTTTCGGTTTTGATAACCACCGGATAGTCCATTTTTAAAGCTCCTTGGCAAGTTTTAATAGCTTATCAACATATTTTCTCTGTATGGTAAGTCCCGAAACTCCGGGCTTTATGACTTCATATTTTATCACGCCGGCGTTATGAAACTCCGTCGTTTCATCTCCCGTGACGGTGTGAAGCGTGACGGTGACCTCAGCCTCGGAGGACTCTTCTCCCTCCTTCATCTCGCCGTCATAGCAAAGCGAGATGACCGCCTGGTAAAAGTTTTTCGCCGCGTCGGAATCGATCGCTTTTCCGTTCACGCTCGGGTTATCGCCCAAAACGATGTTATAGCCGCCCTCGGGCGACGAAATGTCGATCGACGAAACGTCCGAAACATAGTGGATATTGATGTGCTTGTCGACAACGGTGAACACCGTCGTGTCCATAAATTCAAGCTGTGACTTGTCGACAACATAAACTCCCGACTCGCCGTGCTTCTGAACATAATATCCGCCGGGCGCTTCGCTTCCTATATAATACTTAAAGCTTCCCTTATCGATCACGACCTCAAAATATCTCTCCGGGTCGATCATAACAGTCTCTGCATCCGGATATGGGATAAAGCTCTTCGCTCCGACGGAAGCGACCTTGTTAAACAGCGTCTGCACCTCGGTGGGAGAAGCGTTCGCCGTGACAGGGCTTGTCACTCCGTAGCTGAAAAGCGAGTCCGCCTTTTTCGTGTCCGCCGCGACGGAGGCTCTTTTCTCGACCGCGATAACCTCGCCGTTTGAAATGACGACCTTCGAAATGTTCTCGATCTCGGTCTCGACAAGCGAAAGGTCAACGAACGCGCCCATGCCGACGAAGAAGAGTCCTCCCTCTGTCGCGCTCACGGTGTAAACGTTTTTATCGTCCGCGGTGAAATAATATTTCTGGCCGACTATGCTGTTGCCGATTTTGATGAAATACTTTGCTCCGCTCTCGCCCGTCGCCGTCAAAACGGCCGCCGGGTTGTCAAGCCCGTATTTATATAACGATGCGGCGTTTTCCTCAATAAGCTCTGTTGCAAGAGTGGTTTTTACCATGCTTTCAAGTGAAACGACGGTGTTGCCGTATGTTTTTTCACCGTTTCTGAAAAGGCTCTTCCACTCGCCCGAATCCTTTGCGAATGAAAATGTGCCCTCGCTGTTTGTAAGCGTCATCGCGGTAAGTTCTTCGCTTAAAGTTCTTACAACGATCTCGGGCTCCTCTGTCTTTTCGTCCTCCTCATTTTTGGCCGGCTGTTTTGCTATCACCCACAGTGCGGCGAAAAGAAGAATTACCGCCAGAAACAAAAGTATCAGCTTATAATAGCGCTTCACAGGCGGCGCCTCCTTAAGTAAACATAGATTCCGTATCCGAAAAGTATCGCCGGAATGACTCCAGTTAAAAATACAACGCAGTAAACAAGCTTGGACTTTTCAAGTACTTCCATTTTCTCGTGAACGATGCTCTTTGAGGAAACGGAGACCGGCGCGTCCTCTATTCCGGACATATAATTGATTGTTTTTACTATGAGATCCTTGTCGGCATATGACGACGAGGGATCGATGAACCGGTCAAAGAGAAGGTAATACGTTCCGGAAAGCAAAAGGCGCGAGGTCGTCTCACTGTTATTGAGAGAATTTTTCCTTAAATATACCATAATGTTCTTCTCTGACGGTTCGGAAACGTTATAGGACTCTCTTGCGTTCTTCTTTACCCAGTTCTCCCTGTCCATCGACACGCCGGTATCGCTCGTCGCGACAATAACGTTCGCCTCTATATCGCTCTTTTCGGCAATATTAATGCTGTTGACCTCGCCCTCCTGAACTCTTAACTTGGAGGAAACGGACATAAGATAGCTCGTTATAGCGTGCTCTTTTAGATAGGGGATCAGATAATTTCCCATTGCGCTTGCGGCAATGAACGCGGAGTTCGAATCCGAAACGCAGTCGTTATTGATATAAGCTCCCCAGTTATTCGAGAAGTATGTGTTCAAATTGGACAGCGAATATGAGGGGTTTGAATAAAACTGCACTCTTCCGCCGGCTTCAAGATAATCGTCGAGTTTTTTTATGTCGGCATCCGTGAAGTCCGCCGTCGGGCCCGCGAAAAGGATCATATCCGCATCGGCCGGCACAGCGTCCGTCGTGAAGTCTAAAAGCTTAACGCTCATAGCCTCGGAATAGAGCATATTCATAAGGTAATCCAAAAAGCTTGAATTTTCGATGATCTCTCCGTGGCCCATCGCGATATAGACCATCAAAGGCTTTTCGCTCGTGACATAGCGGATCGCTGCGGAAACATAGCTTTCAAGGTAGTTCACCTTTGTGTTGATAACGCCGTTGTCGTTCTGGCCGTTATATTCGATGAGCGAGCTGTCGACGATCCTTACCTTGCTTGTCGCCTTGCACTCGACAACGACGCTATTATAGCTTTTGATCTTATAGGTTCTTGAAAAACCGGGGTCGGTGTCAAGGTTCACCTCTTTAACGCTGATAAGGTCGTTCGCGCGTCCGAAGGTCTCCAAGATCTCCGAATAGCGCGTGTTTCTGTTCTGGGCGTTAGTCGCATAGTAAATGTCGACCTCTTTGTCCGCTCCCTCGGCAACGGCCTTGCTCTCGTCAGACAGCGTGAAAACTCCGCCGCCCGTCAGGTCGAGCTTTAAGTTCACCTTTTCTCCAAGCACGGAAAAAATGAGGTTTAAAAGGATGACCGCAACTATGGCAAGCGCTGTTATGGCGGCACCCTCTATTTTGAATTTCATCTTATTATCTTTCATAAAAGGCACCTCCTACCATCTTCTTTGCTCAATTACTCTGACGGTGAAGCAGTTAAAGAGCGCCGCAACCGAAAGATAGTAAACGACTGACGAAACGTTTAATATTCCGAGCGAAAAGTCCGAATATCTCGTTGCGAAGGAAATTCCGCTAAGCAGTGCGTAAAGCGTGGGGCTCTGTATCGCCGGAACGATGAAAAGCTCCGTCGCGAGCATTAAAATGAACACCGCAAAGCTCAAAACCGCGCTGATGACCTGGTTTTCGGTGAGCGACGAAATGAAGATTCCCACAGCGGCATAAACGCACGAATAGATGACAAATCCAAAGTATGCCAAAACCGTCGTCCCGATCTCGGGATTGCCCTGAAGAGCCAAAATAACGATATGCGGAACGGTGAATAAAAGCGCTATCAAAATAAGCGTCATTGCGGCAAAAAACTTGCCGTATACGATCGACGCGGCACTGACCGGCGAGCAAAGCAAAAGCTGGTCCGTCTTTTCCGCCTTCTCCTCGGCGATCAGCCTCATGGTCAAAAGCGGCATTAAGAAAAGCATGAGATATATCATCATGCCGAAGGTATGCGATATATCGGAGCTTGTGTATGTATAAAGGTTTAAATAGCAGAATATTCCCGAAAACATCAAAATAAATATTCCCAGAAAGACATAGCCCATCGGGTTATTCAAATAGTTTCCGAGCTCTCTTTTATAAATTGCTTTCATCTTCTTCGCCTCCCACATATTTCAAGAAAATATCCTCAAGGCTCAAAGTGTCAAGCCCGAACTGGCGCACGCGCACTTCCTTTTCGGCAAGCCGTTCCATAATGCGGCTTCGCGCGTCTCTGCTCGTATGAATTATGATCTCGGCAAATTCGGAGTCGCCCGTCACGTCCTCCATAGACTCGACGCCGCCGGTCGAGGTCAGTATCTTTATGATCTCCTCGGCCTTTCCGTCCGCCTTAAGGCGCAACCTGTTCTCGTCTTCAAACTCCGAAATGAGCTTTTCTGTCACAGCCGCGGCGGCAATGCGCCCTTTCTGGATTATGATGACTTTTTCGCACACGGCGCTGACTTCGGACAAAATGTGCGAGCTTAAGATGACCGTGTGCTCTTTCCCGAGCTCGCGGATAAGGTTTCTTATCTCGATTATCTGAACCGGGTCAAGTCCGACGGTCGGCTCGTCCAAAATGAGCACCTCGGGATTTCCGATGAGCGCCTGGGCAAGTCCGACTCTCTGGCGGTAACCCTTGGAAAGGTTTCTTATAAGTCTCTCATAAACTCCGTCAATTCCGCACTTTACGCAAACCTCGTCGATATGGTGCTGTTTTTCGCTCTTCTCGCCCTTTTTTGCCTTGTCGGAAAGCTTAACGCCCTTTAAGCCGAACACGAAATCCAAGTATTCCCGAACCGTCATATTAGGATAGAGCGGAGGCTTCTCCGGAAGATAGCCGATGTGTTTTTTTGCCTCCTTAGGATTTAAAAGCACATCGATCCCGTCGATCAGAACCGTCCCCTGGTTCGACGACAGATAGCCCGTTATAATGTTCATCGTGGTGCTTTTTCCGGCGCCGTTTGCGCCCAAAAAGCCCATTACCTCTCCCTTTCCGACTCTGAAGGTGATGTTATCGAGTACCTTCGTTTTGCCGAAGCTCTTTGACAGATTTTTTACTTCAATCATATTTTAATTAGTCCCTCCGAATAAAAGCTTATCAGTCCGTGATAGCAATATGAAGCTCCTTAAGCTGTGCCGGGTCGACCCCGTCCGGCGCGTTCGACATAAGCTCGGACGCGTTCTGAACCTTCGGGAACGCGATAACGTCCCTAATATTGTCAAGCCCCTGAATGAGCATGCACAGTCTGTCAAGGCCGTATGCCATTCCTCCGTGAGGCGGAGCGCCGAAACGGAACGCGTTGATCAAAAATCCGAAACGGACCTGTGCCTCCTCTTCGGTGAAGCCAAGGCACTTAAACATTCTGTCCTGAAGCTCGGAATTATTGATTCTGATGCTTCCGCCGCCGAGCTCAACGCCGTTTAACACGATGTCATACGCTCTCGCTCTCACCCTGCCGGGGTCAGACTCGATATATTCGATGTCCTCGTCCATCGGCGCGGTGAAGGGGTGGTGCATTGCATAGAAGCGCTCGTCCTCCTCGCTCCACTCCAAAAGCGGGAACTCGGTTACCCAAAGGAAGTTAAACTTGTCCTTGTCGATGACGCCGGCTCTCCTGCCGACCTCACAGCGGAGCGCTCCCAATGCGTCGTAAACTATCTTATTTTTATCGGCAACGATAAAGAGCGTATCGCCGGTCTTCGCGCCGGTCTTTTCCTTGATCTTTGCAAGAACGTCGTCCGTTAAGAACTTAGACGCCGAGCTCTTTACGCCCTCCTCGCCGAATGTGATATATACAAGACCCTTCGCCTTATATGTCTTGACAAACTCTGTCAGATGGTCGATCTCTTTTCTGCTGAAGGAGTGCCCCTCGGTATTTATAGCTCTCACGCTGCCGCCTGACTCGATCGCGCTTTTGAAGACAACAAAGTCCATATCGCGCACGCAGTCCGTGATATCGCAAAGCTCCATGCCGAATCTGGTGTCCGGCTTGTCCGAACCGTAGCGGTCCATTGCCTCCTGCCAGGTCATTCTGGGGAAAGGAGTTTCAATGTCGATACCCTTATGCTCGTGCATGAGCTTCTTTAAAAAGCCCTCGTTGATCGTCATAACGTCGTCCTCCGAAACGAACGACATTTCAAGGTCGAGCTGTGTAAACTCGGGCTGACGGTCGGCTCTTAAGTCCTCGTCTCTGAAGCAACGGACGATCTGCATATACCTGTCCATTCCGGAAAGCATCAAAAGCTGTTTGTATAACTGGGGCGACTGTGGAAGCGCATAGAAGCACCCCTTGTGCACACGGCTGGGAACGAGGTAGTCTCTCGCTCCCTCGGGCGTGCTCTTTATAAGATACGGAGTCTCGATCTCGATAAATCCGTTCTCGTCGTAATATTCTCTTGCGATTCTCGTGATCTTGTGCCTGTCGATAAGCTGTTTCTGCATCGACGGGCGTCTCAAATCAAGGTAGCGGTATTTTAATCTCAATTCGTCCTTTGCCTTAACATCGTCCTCAACGACGAAAGGTGTCGTGTCCGCCTTGGCGAGTATCCTAAGCTCGGTAATCTTAACTTCGATCTCGCCTGTGGGAATGTTCTCGTTCACCGCACCGCCGCGCTTTTGAACAATGCCCTTTGCGGCAA
>ERZ824480.1223-NODE-1223-length-24036-cov-8.357783_pt1 | contig 24036 bp, 26 predicted proteins | sample MGYA00519861_ERZ824480 | MGnify/ENA primary metagenome ERZ824480 (study PRJEB31778, sample SAMEA3449152) | human gut metagenome | biome: human gut; feature: human-associated habitat; material: faeces | place: United Kingdom | collected 2010/2012 ... | reverse complement strand
TTGCGTCGCCGTAATTTTGCTTTTCGATCTGAGCAAGTGCGTCGGTGATGGCGTTAAACAGGGTCAAGTACATTTTCTGATAGTCTGTCATAGCAAAACCTCCGAACATATTTTAGATATATTATATATCTACTAAGCGCATAATACTTCAAAACGAGCTTATTGTAAATACACAATAACTGTATTTTGAGGTTTTTCTATGGCTATTAAGAGCTTATCTATTCGCATTGATGAAACGATGCTCCATAAACTTCACGTCGTTGCCGACTACGAGGGCCGCAGCGCAAACAACGAAATTCTGATCTTAATCCGCGACGCGATCGAAGCCTACGAGGAAAAACACGGCAAGATCGAGCTCTGATTTTCACAATGCGGCGAGCGCAGCAATGCCGCGCCCGCAGGCAGTCTGCCGCCGTGCTGCCGTCATACGCGCCTCACGATAGTAAGGCGCGGTTGCAAACGGAAACGAATCGCAGGGATTCATGGCGAAGACATGTACACCGCACCCACACTGCGCAGCGCGTGCAGTTATTCAAGGCTCAGACTGCCAATGTCGGGGGTCGAGGGGGACTCCCCTCGCCTTTCTCTGGGGGATCTAAAGGGGGTATTCTCTTCGGAAAGAGAATACCCCCTTTTATACGCAGTCCCATGCCAATGGGACATCTCCCGTCCCTCAGCGGGACAATACTTTCCTCGTCACCGGCCCGGCAACGCCGCCGGCGGCGTTGCCGACCGTCATCACGAGCAGATATAAAACCGCGCGGCCGCTCCATGCGCCGCCCATCGTGAAATAGTACATATTCGCCACGCAGTGCTCAAAGCCGCAGAGGATGAACACGCACACGCCGAAAAAGAGCGCGAGATACTTGCCGAGCTCGTGCGGGTTGGAGCGATAGCCCTCGACGCCGATGTAGATCATCACGTTGCAGAAAACGGCGAGGATGAACGCGCCGAACAGCGGCTCGGAGAGCTTCAATTCACAGATGCCCTGCGCGCGGGCGCTGAGGGATACAAGGCGCGTGCATTTCTCGGCGAGCGCGATGAGCGATGTGCCGACGAGATTCCCCAGCCAGATGACCGGCAGCGTTTTGGCATAGGCCATATCGTTATCGAACACGTAGCAGACCTTGCCGGTGAACAGATGCAGCCCTCGCGTGCAGACGACGAAAAGGCCGATCGTGAAAAACAGCGACCCGACGACCGTATTTTCCACCGACAGGAACACCGTGCCGCCAAAGGCGATGACCGCGCCGGCAAGGATCGCGGAGAGAAAGATCTTTTTCATGCGGAAACTCCTCCAGACCGTGTGATGGGATCTATTTTACCGTATATCAGCGAGCGTTGTAAACGCTTCTCTGTGGAGAGATAAAAAGTCCGCAGAAAATGAGGGTTTTTGTCGCTTTGGCTTAACAGAACGCGGCATTTTGCGCGGCATGGAGAGAGGCTCGCCGTGATTTTTATTGCTTTTCCCTCCCCCGGATAGTACAATGGTCTTACCATCAAACTTTCGGAGGACTTTTCCCCAATGAAACTCATCTCATGGAACGTCAACGGCCTGCGTGCGTGCATTGGCAAGGGCTTTTTGGATTTTGTGAATTTCATCGACGCAGACGTCATCTGCCTACAGGAGACGAAGCTGCAGCCGCATCAGATCGAACTTGACCTGCCGCAGTACCACATCTACTGGAACAGCGCGGACAAAAAGGGCTACTCCGGCACGGCGGTGTTCACCAAGCAGGAGCCTCTCTCCGTCACCTATGACTTTGGCGAGGACATCCACCGCCATGAAGGGCGCGTCATCACGTGTGAATATCCGGACTTCTACCTCGTCTGCTGCTACACGCCGAACTCGCAGGACGAGCTGCGCCGCCTCACTTACCGCATGGAATGGGAGGACGCGCTGCGGCAGTACCTCTGCGAGCTCGACACGATCAAGCCCGTCGTGTACTGCGGGGACTTAAACGTCGCACACGAGGAGATCGACCTCAAAAATCCGAAAACGAACCACTTTAACCCCGGCTTTTCCGACGAGGAGCGCGGCAAGATGACGCAGCTTTTGTCCTCGGGCTTTCTCGATTCGTTCCGCACGCTGTACCCCGACAAGACGGACGCCTATTCGTGGTGGAGCTACCGCGCCCAGTCGCGCGCACGGAACGTGGGGTGGAGAATCGACTATTTCATCGTCTCCGAACGCCTGCGCTCCCGCATCGAAAACGCGGATATCTTAGCTGAGGTCATGGGCAGCGACCACTGCCCCGTGCTGCTCGAGCTCAAGGAGGAAGAAAAATGAAACTCAACAAACAGGAAATGACCAGAGGCACGAAGATCACCCTGATCATCAGCGGTGCGGCCATGCTTGCCGGCATTGTGATCGTTGTGCTGTTCGCTGTCGGCGTCCTTGCCCTTTCCGAGCAGAGCCGCAACGTGCTCGCCATCGCGATCTCCGCCGCGCTGGTGGTGTTTTCCTACACGCTGTGCAAATCGTTGGGGGTACTTAAAAATCAAAAAAAGTGATTCTCACCCCCACGCCCACGTGGGGAACGGGTAAAAGGGGGATATTCTCTTTCGTGAAAGAGAATATCCCCCTTTTGAACCCCCAAGATAAAGGACGAGGGGAGGCCCCCTCGACCCCCGACATTGCGGGTCTTATTTTTGAAAGACTGCACGCGCTGCGCAGTGTAGGTGCGGTGTACATGGCTTCGCCATGAATCTTCTGCGAGTCGTTACTACTTTCAACCGCGCCTTACTATCGTGAGGCACGAGTGACGGTAGTCTGGCGGCAGACTGCGTACCGAATGCGGCATTGCTTCGCTCGCCGCATTGATGAGACTGGTGATAGACGGAAATTAGTCTGCACTTCTACAAGATTGGCAGAGCGGCAGCGGATGATAGAAGCAAATCAAATCGTCTAGCAACACCCAACGCGGCAACGCCGCGCGCAGTCATTCCCATTCCGGAAGCACAAAAGTCATTCGAGCCCGAAACTGCCAATTTAAAACCTTTCTCTCGGGGGATCAAAAGGGGGATACTCTCTTTCGTGAAAGAGAGTATCCCCCTTTTATCACGCCTTGGTGCGATCGTACGAAACGACCACACGACGGTTCGGCTCGGTGCCGATGGAGAACGTCGTCACACTCGGCGTATCCTGGAGCGCGGTGTGGATGACGTGGCGCTCGTAGGCGTTCATGGGCTCGAGGGTGACATTGCGGCGGTACTTCGTCACCTTGCCGGCGACCTTTTCCGCCAGGCGCTCGAGGCTCTGCTCGCGCTTTTCGCGGTAATTTTCCGCATCGACCTGCACGCGGGCGCGGTTCTTCTCGCTGCCGCGGTTGATGCTGTAGTTCGTCAACTGCTGGATGGCGTCGAGCGTTTCGCCGCGGCGGCCGATCAGCGCGCCGAGCTTTTCACCTTCGAGGAAGACCTTGTAGCGGCCCTTCTCGCTCTCGTAGACCTTGACCTCAGCGGCGGAGTCCATGTGCTCAAGAAGGCCCTTGAGGAACGCGCGGATCTGCTCGCTCTTCTCGTCGTGGCACTCTTCGCCGAGGTCGACAATGGGCTTGGGCTGCGGGGCGGAACGCTCCGCGCGCTCGGCGCGGGGAGCGCGGTTCTCGCGGCGGTCTTCGCGCGCAGGACGGTCGCCGCGTTCGGTACGCGGCTTGTCATTTGCACGGGATTCTTTTTTCTGCAAAACCTCGGGCGCGTACATGGGCACGGCCTTTGGCTCGCTCTTGGGTTCAACTTTCTTTTCGGGCTTGGGTGTGGCAGGCTTTTCCACCGGCTTGACCTCTTCGGCCTTGCCGTCGTCGTAGCTCACGCGAACGCGCGCGGGCGCGCTGCCGATGCCGAGGAATCCGGCTTTCGCGCGCTCAAGAATTTCAACAGAAACGTCGTCTCTGTCCATCTTCAGCTGCGCGAGTGCGCTCTGGATGGCCTCGTCCTCCGTCTTGCCCGTTACGTCAATAAACTTGATCATTCAGACAAGCTCCTTACAATTATTCTCCGTAGTGCTCGGGGTCGTAGGAACGGCCGCGGGCATAGGGGCGGTCGCCGACGCGTCCGCTTTCGTTCGTGGAATTTTTCTTTTTCGTGGCCTTGGCAGCCTGCTTTTCCGCGCGCTTTTCCTTCAGCGTCTTCTTTTCCGCCTCCTCGGCGGCGATCTTACGCTGCTGCTCGCGGGCGGCTTCCATGCGGCGCAGACGGTCATCGCGCTTCTGCTTTTCCTTCTCGCTGAGCTCGTCCTCCATGTGGCTCTTATAGTACTTGGTCAGAACCTTTTCCTGGATGGCGTAGAGCAGCGAGTTGACGATCCAGTAGACGCCGAGAGCCGCGGGCAGCGTAAAGCCGATCCACAGCGACATGAGCGGCATCATCCACATCATCATGCGGTTGGAGCGGGCCGCGGCGTCGTTGCCCTCAGCGGCGATGTTGCCGGACATGGAGACCTTGGACTGCAGGAAGCTCAAAGCACCGGAAATGAACGGGATCAGCACAACGCCGATCACGGGCCAGCCGCCGGTGAAGAAATCCTTCCACACATCCCCCGGCATGACCGTGAGGTCAAGGCCGAGGAAATTGTAGTTCACGTTGAGAAGACCGTCAAACTTGCCGGAAAAATCCGCAAAGTTGTCGGAAATGAACTTGGCAAGGCCGATCTCCTCATAACCCTTGCGCACGAGCTCGGCATTGTAGCCGAGGGTGGTGGCAAGGGTCGTGATCTCCGTCACGACGTCCTTGGAGAGCATCATGAAGCGGCTGAGAGGCTGACGGATGATGGAATACAGAGCGATGAGGATGGGGAAGGGCAGGAAGCTCCAGAGGCAGCCGCTCATGGGGTTGACCCCCTCCTTGGCGTAGAGCATCTGGATCTCATCGTTCATTTTCTGGGGATTGTTGGCATATTTCGTCTGGATCTCTTTGATCTTGGGCTGGAAGAGATTCATGCGCATCATGCTCTTTTTCGACTTCATCTGGAAGGGCAGCGTGATGAGCTTCACGACGATCGTGAAGAGCACGAGAGCCCAGCCGTAGGAGCCGGTCAGCTCATAGAAGGTGCGCAGGACCCAGGCGAAGGGAACGCAAATGTAGTAGCCGATGGTTGACATTCTTCGGTTTCCTCCGTGGTTTTAGGTTCGGTCACGGGACCGGGTCGTAGATTTTTCCGCCCTTGTAGAACGGATGGCACCGCATGATACGCTTGAAGGCAAGCCAGCCGCCCTTGACCGCCCCGTACTTCTCGATCGCTTCGAGCGCGTATTGAGAGCACGTGGGGATAAAGCGGCAGCAGGGGGGACGGTAGGGTGAGATGGCCCTGCGATAAAACCGGATGAGAAAGAGCATGAGCTTTTTCATGCCTGAATCTCCCATAAATCGAGCTTTTTGCACGTTTTTTCAAACGCGCGCTTGAGCTCCCAGTAGTCCGCGTGGGCGGCCCTTGTGCGGGCGACGACGATGCAGTCGTAGCCCTGCTTCATCTTCCCCTGACTCAAGCGGAAGATCTCGCGGATGCGGCGGCGGACGCGGTTGCGCACGACGGCGTGGCCGAGCTTAGTGCTGACCGTGACGCCGAGGCGGTTGTGCCCGAGCCGGTTTTTCCGGTAATACACCACAAGGCAGGACGAAACACCGGACTTGCCCTTGGCATACATCCGGCGGAATTCGTAATTTTCCTTGACGGTGGTGGTGCTTTTCACGCGTGATCTCCCTGCTTTTGCGGATTTCTCCGCATAGCCTGCAAGGGACGGCGATCGAAACACATTCTCATCGGCCGTCCCTCATTGTTTCATGTGTAGCATACGATACGCAAGTTGCTCCCGCTTTAGTGGGTCAGACGGGCGCGGCCGCGTGCACGACGACGGGCGATAACCTTGCGGCCGTTGGCAGTGGACATTCTCTTGCGGAAGCCGTGCTCCTTGGAGCGCTGGAGCTTCTTGGGCTGGTAGGTGCGAGAAGTAGCCATTTCGTTTTACCTCCTGAAAAAATTTTACCGGCAGCACCCCTTTTGGAGGTACTGCACTTACTCGACGGCGGGCGGAGAAAACTCCCCGCGGACCGCAGTTGATAAAAATAGTGCCGTATTGATGCGGCATACGGGGAGTATTATATCGGTTTTGCCGCATTCTGTCAACCAAAAATACAAAAATCGGTGCATATTTCCATTTCCCGCAAAACCTTGTGGCGCGTATCGAAACATGCAACTATCTCTTGTGTTCTTTTGCCTGTTTTTCATGGCTTTTGCACTGTAAAAAACAGCGTTTTATATTTAGAATATGTGTTGCGTTCGCGCGCGTTTTTTGGTATAATATAGGGAGTAAATTTTCGGCTGTCACAGCCGTTTATTCCAAAGAAAGAAAGGAGCGCTTCCGTGAACTCTGTTGCAGACATCTGGAAGATCGTTCTCTCCCGCCTCAGCCAGGACTTGTCCGAGACGACCATCTCCACGTGGTTCGACGAGGTGGAGGCCGTGTCCATCAAGGACCGCACGCTGTATCTCCACTGCCCGAACGATTTTAAGCGCAGCACGATCGAATCCATGTTCTCTGACCGCATCAAGGATTCCCTGCGGGACATTTACTCCGCCGATTTCGACGTCAAGCTCCTCTCCACCGCGGAGAGCACCTCCCTTTTCGAGCCTGAGGTCAAAAAGTCCACCGCGCTGCTCGATTCCGGCGAATTCACGTTCGACACGTTCGTCGTCGGCGAATCGAACAAGATGGCCTATGCCGCCGCGCGCGCCGTGGCCGACGGCGTGGGGCACTACAACCCGCTATTTATCTACGGCGACTCCGGCCTTGGCAAAACGCACCTCATTTACGCCATCGCCCACCAGATCCGCACGACGCGCCCGTCGGCGAAGATCATCTACATCAAGGGCGATGATTTCATCAACGAATTCATCGAGCTCGTGCGCGCGGGCCGCGGCAGCGAGTTCCGCGCGAAGTACCGCGACGCGGACCTGCTGCTCGTGGACGACGTGCAGTTTGTCGCCGGCAAGGAGCAGGTGCAGAACGAATTTTTCCATACGTTCAACACGCTCTACGAGGCCGGACGCCAGATCGTCCTGACCTCCGATAGACCTCCCTCTGACATGCACCTTCTCGACGACCGCCTGCGCACGCGCTTTGAGTGGGGCTTACTTGTCGATGTGCAGCCGCCCGATTTTGAAACGCGCCTTGCCATCGTGAAGAATAAGGCTGCGCAGTGGGGCACCGTCATCGACGACGACATCGCCAAGTACATCGCCGAGAATGTCACGTCCAACGTCCGTCAGCTTGAGGGCACGATGAATAAGATTCTCGCTTACCGCGACCTCATCGGGCGCGAGATGGACGCCGACGCCGCGCACCGCGCAGTTGAGGACTTTATGAAAAAGAACGCGAACCTCGCCCCCACGGCGGCGATGATCATCACCGAAACGTCGCGCTACTTTGGCATCGACGAAGAGGTCATCAAGGGCCCGTCTCGAAGCCGCGAGGCCGTCAACGCCCGTCAGGCCGCGATGTACCTCGTGCGCCGCATGACGAATCTGTCGACGCCCGATATCGGCCGCGAGTTCGGTAAGCGCGACCATACGACCGTGCTCCACTCGCTCGAGCAGATCGAAAAGAAGATGAAATCCGATCCCGTCTTCAACCAGACGATCAAAGAGATCACTATTAACATCAACTCCAAGAGATAACAAAGTTTTCCACATTATCCACAGGGTTGTGCAGAGGGAAGCTGTGGAAACATTTTTTCAAAATTTTGGGTGTGGAAAGTAATAGAACTTTTCAACAACCCATGAGGGATAAATTTTCCTTGCCATTTCGGGCAAAAATTGGGTTTTCCACATTTTTGCGCCCCTACTGCTGCTATTTCTAAAAACTATCCTTTTTCTTTTCCAAAAGAGAAAAAATCACCCGTTTTACGAAAGGAACGCCGCTATGAAATTCTCCTGCGAAAAGCTGCTGCTGCAGAATGCAGTCAATACCGCCTCCCGCGCCGTCGCGGCGAAAAGCTCCATCCCTGCGCTCGAAGGACTGCTGCTGACCTGCGGCGGCGAGAGCCTGACCGTTTCGGGCTACAACATGCAGACCGGCATCCGCACGAAGTTTACGGCCGAGGTCGAGGAATCCGGCGAGCTGGTCGTCAACGCGCGCCTGATCGGCGAGATTTTAAGAAGACTGCCCGACGACGTCGTGACCTTCACCGCGAACGACAAATTTTTGATCCACCTGACCTGCGGTGACGCGGATTTCGACATCATGGGCCTCTCCGCCGCCGATTTCCCCGAGCTGCCCGAGGTCGAGGAGAAGTATGCCGTCCAGATCGCCGAAAAGACGCTCAAGTCCATGATCCAGCAGACGAGCTTCGCCGTTTCGACGAACGAGGCGCGCCCCGTGCACATGGGCTCGCTGTTCGAGGTATCTGCCGAGGGGCTGACCGTCGTCTCCGTCGACGGCTTCCGCCTTGCGCTTCGCAAGGAAGCACTTGAAAAGATCGAGGGCGGCGCGTTCTCGTTCGTCGCGCCCGGCACGGCGCTCAATGAGGTCGAGCGCATCTGCGAGGAGATCGACGAGGTCGTGACCATCACGCTCGGGCAGCGCCATATTCTCTTCGAGGTCGGTGAGACCGAGCTCATCTGCCGCCGCTTAGAGGGTGAATTCCTCGATTATAAGAATGCCATCCCGCGCAGAAACCCCATCAACGTCGTCGTCGACACGAAGACGATGCTCCAGAGCCTCGAGCGCGTGAGCGTCGTCATCAGTGAAAAGCTCAAGAGCCCCGTGCGCTGCCAGTTTGGCGAGGACAAGGTGACGATGTCCGCCAAGACCGCCAACGGCGACGCAAAGGACGTCTGCCGCATCGCGGGCGACGGTCAGGGGCTTGAGATTGGCTTCAACAACCGTTATCTGATGGACGCGCTGCGCTACGCGCCCGCCGACACCGTGAGAATGGAGCTCAACACCGGCATTTCGCCGGCCATCATCGTTCCCGTCGAGGGCGAAGAGAACTTCCTCTACATGGTGCTGCCCGTGCGCCTGAAGGCAAATTGAGACAAAAAAACTGAATCCATATCGTATAAAATGATACAACGATTTCTGATAGGAATCGCTTTGTAAAGGACTTTTTATGACTGACATTACCATCACCACGGAATTTATCAAATTGCAGGACCTCTTGAAGCTGGCGAATTTAGTCGGCACGGGCGGCGAGGCGAAGATCGTCATCCAGAACGGCGACGTTTCGGTCAACGGCGAGGTCTGCACGATGCGCGGCAAGAAGATCCGCCCGGGCGACACGGTCGCCTTCGACGGCAAAGAGCTGACAGTCTCCTATGCGGATTGACGCGCTGGCGCTGAGGAACTTTCGCAATTACGACGCGCTGAATGTCACGTTCGCGCCGGACTGCAACGTCATCGTCGGCGAGAACGCGCAGGGAAAGACGAACCTCTTGGAAGCAATCGTCTATCTCTCTTCCGCCCGTTCGCCGCGCGCGAGGGCGGAAAAAGAGCTCATTTCGTTCGGCAAGAGCGAATGCAGCATCAAGGCGAACGCGTTTGCGCGCAACCGAGATTTTCTGCTCGAGATCGCGCTCGCCGCGGGGAGAAGACGAAAAATTCTCATCAATAAGGTCCCTGCGAAAAAGGGCTCGGATTTGAGCGATGTGCTCGGTGCGGTCTACTTCTGTCCGGAGGATCTGCTGCTGATCCGCGACGGCGCGGCGGCGCGGCGCAAGTTCATGGACGACGCGCTCTGCCAGCTGCGCGCGCGCTACGCGCAGGCGCTCAGCGACTATCACCGCGCCTACGAGCACAAGACGCGCATTCTGCGCGACAGCGAGGAGTATCCGTCGCTTCTTGATACTTTGCCGGAATTTGACCTGCGCATGGCGCAGAGCGGAGCGGTCGTCATCTACTACCGTGCGCGGTTCTGCGAGCGATTGAAGGAATATGCGGGCATCGCGCACCGCGAATGCTCCGGCGGCAGGGAAGAGCTGGGCGTCGAATACCAGACGGTTTCGACCATTTCAGACCCGCTCGCGCCAATTGAAACGATTTACAACCAGCTGCGCGCGCATCAGGCATCGCATGCGGCGGCGGAACGGGCATCAAGAATGTGCCTTTCCGGCCCGCATAAGGACGATATCGCCGTGACGATCGGCGGCGTGAACGCAAGGCAGTTTTCGTCTCAGGGCCAGACCCGCACGGCGGCGCTGGCGTTCAAGCTCGCCGAGCGGGAGATTTACCGCGAGATCACATCCCGCACACCGCTGCTGTTGCTCGACGACGTGCTGTCCGAGCTGGACCCACGGCGGCAGGAGTATGTCTTGAACCGCATTTCAGGCGGGCAGGTGTTTATCACGTGCTGTGAAGAGGATCGGTTGGGGACACTTTTGAGTGGAAAAGTGTTCCATATCTCACAGGGAGCGGTAGTTTAGCCGCACCTATGCGGCTGGGAGATGCCGCCTGCGGGCGGCAAGACCACACCCCCCATTTTCTTTCCCGAGAAAGAAAACGGGCGGTGTGACCGTCCAAAAGAAAGGCGTTAGATTGGCAGTCTCGGGCTCAAATAAGCCTTTTGCCTCCGGAATGCGGCTGCCTGCGCGCGGCGTTGCCGCGTTTTCCTCTGCTATACGATTTGGTTTGCTTCTATTATCCGCTGCCGCTCTGCTGATCTTGTAGAAGTGCTGACTAATTACCGTCTACCGCGGCACCCATCAATGCGGCGAGCGAAGCAATGCCGCATTCCGCACGCAGTCTGCCGCCAAGCAAACGTCACTCGCGCCTCACGATAGTAAGGCGCGGTTGAGAGTGGTGACGACTCGCAGGGATTCATGGCGAAGCCATGTACACCGCACTTACATTGCGCAGCGCGTGCAGTTCTTCAAGCTGCAATCCCGCAATGTCGGGGGTCGAGGGGGACTCCCCTCGCATTTCTCTTGGGGTTCCAAAGGGGGTATTCTCTTTGGAAAGAGAATACCCCCTTTGACTGCGCACTCCCATGCCAATGGGAGACCACCCCGCGCCCTTTGGGCGCGATATCTGAGGAGGTACCATGTACCTGCACATCGGCAACAATGTCATGCTGCCAGAAAAGCACATCATCGGCGTCTTTGATCTCGAGATCACGTCGCAATCGAAAAGGACGTCAGAATTTCTCCGCCGGGCGGAGGACGAAAGTCTGGTCATCGACGCCTGCGAGGACATTCCCAAGTCGTTTTTAGTGTGCGACCACCCGTATCACCCGCAATTGGTTTATTTATCCGAGCTTTCGAGCCAAACACTGCAAAAGAGAATGGAGGAGCAGACATGAAGATCCCCGTTGCTTTGACAATGCTGGCAAGTCCCTTTTCCCTTCCCCACAATGAGCGGTGGGTATTGCCTATCGCGCTCGGCTTTTTCACGCTGCTGACGGTGTATTTCACGTGGCGGCTCAAAACGGACGAGGGCGACAAGTGGCTCTTTCGGAAGAAAATGAAGGTGTCGGCGCTCTTCTGGCTTGCATGCGAAGTGCTCTGGCAGTTCCACGGTGCGGATTCGACGTTTCCCGTCGGGCCGATCACGGGCATTTTGTTTCTGTACCTAATGAGTCAGGCGCTGGTGTACGGTATTTACTGCATGATTCAAAAGAAAAAAACAACAGCTGCGATGTAAGCGGCTTTCCCATCAAAATAGTGCTCGAGGCAGGGAGAAACGGGCCGGAAAGGGCTCCGACCCGGTTCTTCCTGCCTGATGACGAAAGGAGAACCCAAATGGCAGAAAATGAGATCCTGCAATCCACGGCGGTGGATGAAAACAATGACTACAACGCCTCGGAAATTCAAGTTCTCGAGGGGCTTGAGGCGGTGCGCAAGCGCCCGGGCATGTACATCGGCTCGACGTCGGTGAGCGGCCTGCATCACCTCGTCTACGAAATTGTGGATAACTCCATTGACGAAGCGCTTGCAGGCTATTGTACGGAAATTAAAGTGACGATCAACGAGGGCAACACCATCACCGTTGTGGATAACGGCCGCGGCATTCCAGTCGACATTCAGGCGCAGACGGGCCGTCCCGCGCTCGAGGTCGTCTACACCGTGCTGCACGCAGGCGGCAAGTTCGGCGGCGGAGGCTACAAGGTCTCCGGCGGTCTGCACGGCGTCGGCGCGAGCGTTGTCAACGCGCTGTCTGAATGGCTGACGGTGCAGGTGCACAAAAACGGCAACATCTACGAGATGAAATTCTCCCGCGGCAAGATCACGCAGGAGATGACGATCATCGGCTCGACCGACCGCACGGGCACGACCGTTACGTTCAAGCCCGACCCCGAGATGTTCGAAGAGCTCGAATACTCCTACGAAACGCTGCACACCCGCATGCGCGAGGAGGCATTTTTGAACGCGGGCCTTCGCATTACGATCGAGGATAAGCGCCTTGAGAGTGAAGAAAAGCCCGAGAGCGAGCGCCGTGACTCGATGTGCTACGAGGGCGGTATCCGCGAATTCGTCACGTGGCTCAACAAGAAGAAAGAGCCGCTGCACAATAACGTCATCTACATGAGCGGCATGAAGGGCGATTCGTTCGCAGAATTGGCGCTCCAGTATGACGACGGCTATCAGGAAAATATCCTGTCGTTCGCCAACAACGTCCACACGCCCGAGGGCGGCATGCACGAGACCGGCTTCAAGGCTGCGCTCACGCGCGTTTTGAACGCCTACGGCATCAAAAACGGCATCATCAAAGAGGGCGACAAGGTCAGCGGCGAGGACTGCCGCGAGGGCCTGACCTGCGTCATCTCCGTCAAGCTCACGAACGCGCAGTTCGAGGGCCAGACAAAGGCAAAGCTCGGCAACAGCGAGATCAGAACGCTGGTCGACAGCATCGTCTCCGACCGGCTGATGCAGTTCCTTGAGGAAAACCCCGTCGTGGCGCGCACGATTTTGGATAAGGCGATGACGGCCAACCGCGCGCGCGAGGCCGCGCGCAAGGCGCGCGAGTCAATCCGCCGCAAGAGCGCCCTCGGCGGCGCGGCGATGCCCGACAAGCTGCGCGACTGCAACGAAAATAACCCCGAGCTCACCGAGCTCTACATCGTAGAGGGCGACTCGGCAGGCGGCTCTGCCACCCAGGGACGCGACTCGCGCTTCCAGGCGATCCTGCCGCTGTGGGGCAAAATGCTCAACGTCGAAAAGGTGCGCGCCGACAAAATTTACGGCAACGACAAGCTCCAGCCCGTCATCATCGCGCTCGGCGCCGGCCTTGGCGAGGATTTCGATATCAATAAGCTCCGCTATCACAAGGTCATCATCATGGCGGATGCCGATGTCGATGGCTCGCACATCCGGACGCTGCTCTTAACGTTCTTCTTCCGCTATATGCGCCCGCTCATCGAAAACGGCTATGTCTATGCCGCGGTGCCGCCGCTTTTCAAGCTGACACGCGGCAAGACGCAGCGCGTTGCCTTCTCGGACGAGGAGCGCGACGCCGTTTCCGCCGAGCTGCGCGGCGACAATCCGAACGCGAAGGTCGATATTTCGCGCTTCAAAGGTCTTGGTGAAATGAACCCGCATGAGCTGTGGGAAACGACCATGGACCCCGAAAAGCGCACGCTCAAGCGCATCACGCTCGAGGACGCGGTGCTCGCCGACGAGACGTTCACGGTGCTGATGGGCGAGAAGGTCGAGCCGCGCAAGGAATTCATCGAACAGAACGCGAAATACGCGGTCAATCTGGACTTTTAAGAGAGGAGGACGAAGAAAATGGCACACAAAAACGTGGATTACAAACCCGAAGACATTCAATTCCCCAACCAAAAGATCGTGCAGAGCGAGCTCGTGCACGAGATGCAGTCCTCCTACATCGAATACGCGATGTCGGTCATCGTCGGGCGCGCGCTGCCCGATGTGCGCGACGGCCTGAAGCCTGTCCACCGCCGCATCCTGTACGCCATGTACGAAGACGGCCTGACGAGCGACAAGGCGTTCAAAAAGTCGGCGACCTGCGTCGGCGACGTGCTGGGCCGCTATCATCCGCACGGCGACGCGTCGGTGTACGACGCGCTCGTGCGTCTCGCGCAGGACTTCTCCATGCGCTATATGCTCGTCGACGGCCACGGCAACTTCGGTTCCATTGATGGCGACCCTCCGGCCGCCTACCGATACACCGAGGCCAGAATGTCGAAGATCGCCAACGAAATGCTGCGCGACATCGATAAGGAGACCGTCGACTGGGATCCGAACTTCGACGAGAGCCGCAAGGAGCCCCGCGTGCTGCCCGCGCGCTTCCCGAACCTGCTGGTCAACGGCTCTTCGGGTATCGCCGTCGGCATGGCGACGAACATCCCGCCGCACAACCTGACCGAGGTCATCAACGCCTGCGTCTGCGTGCTCGACAATCCCGAGGCAACGCTTTATGACCTGATGCAGCACGTCACGGGCCCCGACTTCCCGACCAAGGGCATCATTATGGGCCGCAGCGGCATCCGCGCGGCTTACGCCACGGGTCGCGGCAAGATCATCCTGCGCGCCCGCACGGAATTTGAAGAATTCGGCCGCGACCGCACGCGCATCATCGTCACCGAGCTTCCGTATCAAGTGAACAAGCGCATGCTCATCAAGAACATGGCCGACCAGGTGAACGACAAGCGCCTTGAGGGCATTTCCGACATCCGCGACGAGACCGACCGCACGGGTATGCGCATCGTCATTGAAGTCAAGCACGACGCGAACCCGCAGGTGGTCCTGAACCGCCTCTTCGCGCAGACGCAGTTACAGACGAGCTTCGCCATCAACATGCTGGCGCTCGTCGACAACCAGAAGCAGCCGAAAATTCTGTCCCTGCGCCATATCATCGACGAGTATCTTACCTTCCAGGAAGAGCTTATCACGCGCAGAACGCAGTATGACCTCAAAAAGGCGCGCGAGCGCGAGCACCTGTTACAGGGCTTACTGATCGCGCAGGACAACATCGACGAGGTCATCCACATCATCCGCACGAGCTACGACGACGCGAAGGAAAAGCTCATGGAACGCTTCTCGCTCTCCGACGTGCAGGCACAGGCCATTCTCGATATGCGCCTGAAGGCCTTGCAGGGCCTCGACCGCGAAAAGCTGCAGAACGAGTACGACGAACTCGAAAAGAAGATCGCGTACTTTGTCGAGCTTCTCTCCAACGAGACGATGCTCAAGGGCGTCCTCAAGGACGAGCTCATCGAAATTCGCGACAAGTATGGCGATGAGCGCAAGACCGAAATTCAGGAGGTCGAGGACGAGATCGACATTGAAGACCTCATCGAGGAGGAGCAGTGCGTCTTCACCCTGACCCGCAACGGCTACATCAAGCGCACGAGCGCGAGCGAGTACACCGCGCAGAGTAAGGGCGGCATGGGCAAGAAGGGCATCACCACCCGCGACGAGGACACGGTGGTCGACGTGTTCACCGCCTCGACCCACGACTATATCCTCTTCTTTACGGACACCGGCAAGGTGTACCGCAAGAAGGGCTATCAGATCCCCGAGAGCGGCAAGGCTGCCAAGGGCACAAACATCGTCAACATCATCCAGGTGGAGACGGGCGAGCGCGTGCAGGCGATGATCCACTTCCGCGACTTGAATGCCGAGAATCTGTTCCTCACCATGGTCACGCGCAACGGCACGGTGAAGAGATTGCCGGTCGAAACGCTCAAGAACCTGCGCAACAACGGCATTCGCGCGTTGAACCTCGACGAGGGCGACGAGTTGGTGAGCGTGCGCGAGACGGACGGCGAGCAGAAGATTTTGATCGCCACGCACGACGGCATGGCGGTCGTCTTTGACGAGACCGATGTCCGTGCGATGGGCCGCACGGCGGTCGGCGTGCGCGGTATCAAGCTGCGCGAGGGCGACTACGTCGTCGGCGCCGCCCGCGCCCAGGAGGGCAAGGAAGTCCTGACCATCACCGAAAAGGGCTACGGCAAGAAAACGCCCGTCGAGGAATACCGCATCACGAACCGCGGCGGTCTCGGCATCAAGAACTACATGGTGACCGAGAAGACCGGCGGCATCGTCGGCGTCAAGGTCGTGGATGGCAGCGAGGATCTGCTGCTCGTCACGCGTGCGGGTATCCTGATCCGCACACCGGTCGAAGCCATCCGCACGACGGGCAGAGCCACGCAGGGCGTGATCGTCATGCGCTTCAAGGAAGAGGGAGACAGCGTGATCTCCATGGCGCTCACAGAGCATGAGGAGGATGACGAGGCGTAAGGCCTCGGCCCTCTTTTCCGCGCGTCGCGCGGAGGGGTGGCAGCGCCTTTGGCGCTGCACGGGAAAGGGGGCCATTCTCTCACGTGAGAGAATGGCCCCCTTTGACCCCCAAGAGAACGCAAGGGGCCTTGCCCCTTGACCCCGCACATTGCGGGTTTGCAGCTTGAATGACTGCACACGCTGCGCAATGTAAGTGCGGTGTATATGGCTTCGCCATGAATCCCTGCGATTCGTGACCGCTTGCAACCGCGCCTTACTATCGTGAGGCGCGAGTGACGGTAGTTGGGCGGCAGACTGCTTGCGAAATAGCGGCATTGCTGCGCTCGCCGCATTGATGAGTCTCCCAGTAGACGGTGATTACTGCACACTTCTACAAGATAGGCAGAGCGGCAGCGGGTAGTAGGAGCAGAGGCAAATCGTATAGCAGCTTCAAACGCGGCAACGCCGCGCGCAGGCAGTTGCATTCCGGAGGCATAAAGGTTGTTCGAGCTTGGGGCTGCCAATCAAATGCCTTTCTTTTGGACGGTCACACCGCCCGTTTTCTTTCTCGGGAAAGAAAATGGGGGGTGTGGTCTTGCCGCCCGCAGGCGGCATAATCCCACGCCCTTGGGGCGCGAAAAAAATACCATGTAACATCAAAGTTGCATGCAAATGCAACCCATGTAAACCCCAGCTTGCTGGAAAGACAAAACTCTCTTCGGTAGAATAGAGCCAAAAGGAGGAGGGCATGGCAATGGCAAATATTTTGCAGTCGCTGGGCGACGCAATAGAGCGCCAGCAGCAGCGCAAACACGAGAACAATATGGAGGTGCTGCGCGCTATCTATACCCGCCCGGGCATGATCGTGCTCGGCGTGATTTTGCTGGGTGCAGCGCTGGCGTTGATCTGGCCGCAGATCGCGCCGGAGGCTGACAATACAAACAGCATTGTGATCGATATGAGCGACTTTGACTTCGGCGATGAAGAGATGAACCGCACCGTTCAGGAAATGGTGGAAAACGATCGGAAGCAGAAGGAACAGAGCGGACGCTCCGGTGCAATTTTCTTCGGCCTCGGTGCGGCGGTCTGCTTTGTCCGCGCGGCGATGCCGTGGAGAAAGAGAAAAGCGGCGGAAACAATTTCTGACGATTCTGCGTCTAAAGAGGCAGAAGAAATCCCCGTTCCGCCAAAGCCTGCGGAAAACGCCGCGCCGCAGAGTGCGGAGACCGACAGCAGGGAGGACCGGCTTGAAAATCTCAAGCGGCTCTACGAGGCGGGCATTCTGAGCAGGGAAGAGTACGACGAACGCAGAAAGAAGCTGTGAGGAGGTCACCATGAGAAGAAACATCCACTATAAGCCCAGCAAAAGCGCGAGCATTCTGTCGGGCATTATCGCGTGCGCGATGGGCGTGTTCGGCCTGTTTGCCATTCCGAGCATCGGCGCGATGATCGGCTTTAAGGCCATTTGGTGCCTGATGACGTTCGGCATGGGCATCTATAATTTTCTGCTGGCGGCGGGCGTTGTGAAGTACAACGGCGGATACGAGATCACCGACGAGTCGGACGATGGCGCAAAGGGCGGCAAGTCCGACGCCGAAGCGCGGCTCGAGGAATTGCAGACGCTCTACGACCGCAGACTCATTACGGAAGAGGAGTATCAGGAAAAGCGCAAGGACATTCTGGACCGGCTGTAAGGGAAAGGAGCGCGGACAATGGAAATTTTAGGCCTCATCATTATCGTACTCATCTGGGTTTTTAAGGCGGCTGCCGCCAACGAGGACAAAAAGGTCAATGATCGGGAAACGGGCAGCGTTTCGGCATCGCCCGACGAGTTGATCAAAAAGGCAACGCGCACAGCCGAGGATCTTGATGCGCTGCGCGGGCAGACGGAAAAAAAGCGCCCGAGCCCGACAGAGATCAAGGCGCTCCACAAGCAGCACCGCGCCGACGAGTGGGAGAGAAACGAGCAGCGCCACGCCGATGAGCGCGCACACAGCGAAAAGCGCTGGGAGATCGCGCGCAGGAAGCAGGCCGACAGCGGCGAGGTGCATTCTGTCCACATGGACAGCTGCGAGGACCGGCTCGAGAGTTTGAAGGTCTTATATGACGCGGGCATTCTGGACCGCGAGGAATACGCCCAGCGCGTCGCGCGCGTCAAGAAGGCGCACGCGCAGAGCAGAGGGTAAGCAGAATAAAAAGGAAGCGAATACACCATGTATGACGAACTGACACAGGTCGACATTGACAAGATGAAGGCAGAACTGGAGCACCGCCGTTTGGAGCTTCGCCCCAAGCTCATCGAAGATGTGCAGACGGCGCGCGCGTTCGGCGACTTGAGCGAAAACTACGAGTACAAGGTCGCCAAGCAGGAGAAAAACCGCAACGAGAGCCGCATCCGTTACTTGGAGCGCATGATCGCGACGGCGAAGGTCATCGAAGTGAACGAAAAAGAGGGCACCGTCGGCCTTTTTGAGCACGTGGTGCTCTATAACGAAAAACTGGGGAAAGAGCAGAACATCCAGCTCGTGACCACCCTGCGGCAGAACGCGCTCAAGGGCCTCATCAGCAAGGAATCGCCCGTCGGCAAGGCCATCCTGGGGAAAAAGGTCGGCGACCGCGTCGAGATCGTCGTCTCGCCGGAAATGAAGTACACGGTCGAAATTCGTTCGATCACGCCGGGCGAGGACGATGCATCGCTCGAGATCAGCTCTTATTGAGGAAACGCATGAAACAGGTCATTATCTATACCGACGGCGCGTGCTCGGGCAACCCCGGCCCCGGCGGCTGGGGCGCGGTGCTCAAATACGGCGCGCATGAGCGCGAGCTCTCCGGCGGCGAGGCGAGCACGACGAACAACCGCATGGAGCTCACCGCCGTCATCGAGGCGCTGCGGCTCTTAAAAGAGCCGTGCGTCGTGGAGCTCTATTCCGACTCGCGCTACGTCATCGACGCGCTGGAAAAGCGCTGGGTCTACGGCTGGAAACAGCGCGGCTGGGTCAAAAGCGACAAAAAGCCCGCGCTGAACGTCGATTTGTGGGAACAGCTCTTGTCCCTCATCGCCCGGCACGAAATGCACTACCACTGGGTCAAAGGCCACGCGGAGAATGAGTACAACAACCGCTGCGACGAAATGGCGGTGGCAGAGTGGCATAAGTTTAAGTGAGGGATAGCGTGGCCTTTCGCCGGAAGTCCGGCGGCGCGAGCGGCGAATTCACTTCGCCGCCGTAAGACATGCAATAAAATAGGGTTCCCGCGCGGCCTGCCGCGTGGGAAAATAATGCCGCGACGGTGAATCAGTTTAAGTAAGAATAAAACCAACGACAATTACAGAAAGAAGGTTGATTCCGGAGAAGACGGTTGGAAAGCTCAGGCAGGGTTGGGACAGCATTTGCTTCCTTTTAGCGCCCTGGTGGAAGTACGGCAAGACCTTAATGGTCGGCTCGTTTATCTCATCGGTGCTGTTTGTGCCGGCGGCGGGGTATTTTTCCGCGACGCTGGCGCAGGCGGTGATCGAAATGATCGAAGCGGGAAAGCCGTTTGAAGCGGCATTTTTGACGGGCCTGACATACCTTTTGCTCGCGCTGGCGCTCAATCTGCTCCACGCGGTGTACGAGGATTTTTACCTCCGGTGGAAAAAGCAGGAGATCGAGGGGACGATCGAGCGGTCGATCTACGAAAAAGCCCTGATGGTCGACTACCGGCACTTTGACGATCCGAGCTATTTCGACAGCTACAAGCTAACGACGGAGAAATTTGCCTCGCAGTCGTCGGAGACGCTGCAAAATCTCTTCTCGCTTTTGAGCGGCGTCGCGAAATGCATTGTCTACGGCGCGCTGATCGCATCGCAGGGCGTTGCGCTGCTGCTCATCGTTCTGGGCTGCTCTGCGTTTGTCGCGTATGCGCAAATTTACTGGAGCAGGGTGTCCGTGGAGCGTGAGACGGCCATGGTCAACGACCAGCGGAAGGCTGACTATCTGCGGCGGCTGTTTTTTGACCATACGGCGGTCGCCGACCTGCGCGCGTCAAACATCAAAAAGCCGCTTTTTTCGCTGTTCGACGGCTCTGTGAAGAGCAGGGCCGCGATCTATCGAAAATACGGCGCAAAGGAATTTTTGACCGATATTCTGGCAAACCTCGCGCAGCTCGGCACGACGTTTGCCGTGCCGGTCTATGTCGCATGGGGCGTGATGTCTGGCAATATCGGCGGCATTGGCGTCTATGCGACGCTGATCGCCTCGTCGCTCGCGCTCAAGGAGGCGCTCAACGCGCTCGGCTGGTGGAGCTCGCAGGTCGCCTTAGGCGTTGCCTACGCGCAGAAGGTGCAGCGCTTTTTCGACACAGATTCGACCATCGAAGCGTCGACAGACGGCGAAAAAGCGTCAGACGGCCCGTTTTCCGTCCGATTCGACCATGTGTCCTACCGCTACGGCGGCAGCGATGAGTTTGCCATCCGTGATCTGAGTCTTGCCATCGCGCCCGGAGAAAAGATCGCCATCGTCGGCGAAAATGGCGCGGGGAAGACGACGCTCACAAAGCTCCTGCTCCGCCTGTACGACGCGGACGGAGGAACGGTGCAGATCAACGGCCGCCCGATCGCGGACTACGACGTGAGCGCGCTGCGCGGCAGGATCGGTATCGCGTTTCAGCAGTCCCGCCTGTACGCGCTGTCTGTCCGCGAAAATATGACGGCCTACGCCGACGCGGACGATGCGCGGCTCAAATCCTGCCTTGAGGAGGTCGGCCTGCGGCTTTCTCTGGACGCGCAGGTCACGAAGGAGTTCGACGAAAACGGTGCGGTGCTCTCGGGCGGAGACGCGCAGCGCCTATGCCTGACGCGGCTGCTGCACAGCGACTTTGGGCTGCTCATCCTCGACGAGCCGTCCAGCGCGCTGGATCCGATTGCCGAGTACCGCATCGCAAAGCTGATCTTCGACCGCTCGCCGACGACCACCATTATGGTCGCGCACCGGCTCTCCACGGTCGTGGACGCGGACCGAATTTATCTTCTCTCCGATGGAAGAATCATAGAATCCGGCACGCATGCGGAGCTGATGGCGCAGAACGGAAAATATCGGGAAATGTTTTTAAAGCAGGCCGAAGGGTACTTGAAAGCTTAGCGGAAGTGTGGTACAACAAAAGCAAATTTTTTCTCAGCAGGGAGGGGAGCCTTCCCTCTTTGCTGAAGTAATATGAAGGAGCAAAAGACTATGGCAGAATTCAACGCAAAGCAGCAGCTTCCGGGACTTCTCGACTGGATGCGCGCGCAGATGAAGGCCTGCGGAGGCAAGACCGCCGTCATCGGCATTTCGGGCGGCAAGGACAGCTCCGTCACGGCGGCGCTGAGCGTGGCGGCCTACGGTCGCGAGAATGTCGTCGGCGTGCTGATGCCCGACGGCGTGCAGCCGGACATCGACTATTCCAACGGCCTTGTTGACGTGCTGAACATCCGCCACTACACGTTCAATATTCACGGCGGCACGAGCGGCATTCTCGACGAGATGGCGCGCGTGGGCATCGACGCGAGCCGCCAGACGAAGGTGAACCTGCCGTCCCGCATCCGCATGGCGACGCTGTACGCCATCGCGCAGAGCGAGGAGGGCGGCATCGTCATCAACACCTCGAACCTCTCCGAGGACTGGGTCGGCTACTGCACGATCTACGGCGACAGCGCGGGCGCGTTCTCGCCGCTCGGCATGTACACGACCGAGGAGGTCATCGCGCTGGGCGCGGAGCTGGGTCTGCCCGAGCGCTTCCTCATCAAGCCGCCGTCCGACGGCCTGACCGGCAAGACGGACGAGGACAACCTCGGCTTTACCTACCACGCGGTGAACGAGTACATCCGTAAGGGCGAGGTCGACCCCGCCATCAAGGAGCAGATCGACCGCAAGCACAAGGTGTCGAGATTCAAGTTCCAGACGCTTCCGGTGTATCAGAACGGGCTGCCGATCGTCCTGCCGGAGGAGACGGATTATTATAATCCTAACAAAAAGTAAGCAGCGCGCAGCGCTGCACCTTAGTCTCTGCGTGCCGCAGGGGTGCGAACAAAGGGGGATATTCTCTCACGTGAGAGAATATTCCCCTTACCTGGCAGCAGCGCCAAGCGCTGCATTACCCCTCCGCGCATCGCGCGGATCAGCCAGTGCCCCTTTGGGCACAAAAAAAGAGCCATCCTTTCGGATGGCTCTCATTTTCGCTCGATTAGCCAACGCTGTTGAGCTTCAGGGTCAGCGCGCTCTTCTTGTGCGCGGCGTTATTCTTGTGCAGAATACCCTTAGCAGCAGCCTTATCGACAGACTTCACTGCGACCTTGTAAGCGCTCTCGGCCTCGGTGCGATTGCCTTCAGCGGCAGCCGCCTCGAACTTCTTGAGTGCGGTCTTCAGTGCGGACTTGTCGGCCTTGTTGCGCTCATTACGCACACCAGACACCTGAACGCGCTTCTTGGCAGACTTAATATTCGGCAAACCAAACACCTCCTCCGGTTGGAATTCGCGCCGGCGGACAAAAAATCCACCGTGCAGAATGGTATTTTAGCAAAGAATGCAAGAAATTGCAAGCATTTTTTCGAAATTTTCTGATTTTTTTGTATGACACAAAACTTTGTGGATAAAATAGGGAAGGAAAACAAGATTTAGTAAAAGGAGAGAGGCAAAATGCTCCAATACCGCACCGATCTTGCCATGGAGGCGCACGAGCTGCTCTGCGCGAGAAGCCGCGCGCAGACACTCTCCGGCGTGGATAGCCGGACGGTTTTTCGCCGCGGGTGCAGCGTGACGAGCGTGCGCATCGACACCGAGGGCGCGGCGCGCCAGCTCGGCAAGCCCCGCGGGCGGTATGTGACGCTCGACCTCTCGCCGCTGCAAAAAAACGCGGACGATGTGCTCGAGCGCGCGTCGCGCGCCGTGGGGGCGGAACTCAGGGCGCTGCTCGGCGAGAATGCGAAAAGCGTGCTCGTCGCGGGACTCGGCAACGCGAGCATGACGCCGGACGCCATCGGGCCGAGGAGTGCGGAGCACGTGCTCGTGACGCGCCACCTGCGGCAAAACGGCGCGTTTTCCGCATTTTGCTCTGTCAGCGTGCTGACACCGGGGGTTTTGGGCCGGACGGGCATCGAGGCGATGGAGACGCTGCGCGGCACGGTGCGCGCGGTGCAGCCCGACGCGGTCATCGCGATCGACGCGCTCGCGTCCCGCTCGCTCATGCGGCTCTGCTCCACGGTGCAGCTCTCTGACACGGGCATCGTCCCAGGCAGCGGCGTGGGCAATCACAGGTGTCCCCTCAGCCGCGACACGCTCGGCGTGCCGGTCTACGCCATCGGCGTTCCCACGGTCGTCGACGCGGCGACGCTGACGCTCGATGTGCTCGAAGAGGCAGGAAAGTCGGACGTCGATCCCGCCGCCCTGCGCGGCCACGAGACCGTCATGGTCACGACGCGCGACATCGACGCGCAGATCCGCGAGCTTTCCCGCATCATCGGCTACGGCATCGACCTTGCGCTCCAGCCGCTCGATTTTTCCGAGCTCTGCGCGCTCATGGGCTGAAAATGTGCAAAATTTCCGGTGGTATTCATAATTTGTTTACAACCGATTCAAACTTTAGCCAAGATTGACTGGTATCTTAATACTTGCAAAGGGGAACTCCCCCCGATGTGATTTTCTCCCTCCTAAAAATACACACACAACACAGCAAAAAGCCCTCGCCGATCCGGCGGGGGCTTTTTGTTTCCTTTTTTCTCTTTTTCGCACAAGTGCAAAGGAAGCTGCGGCACTGGTGCCGCGGGGAGAGCAGCGCTTAGCGCTGCACGGATAAAGGGGGATACTCTCTTTCTCGAAAGAGAGTATCCCCCTTAAACCCCCGAGAG
>ERZ824480.1222-NODE-1222-length-24044-cov-9.819334_pt1 | contig 24044 bp, 21 predicted proteins | sample MGYA00519861_ERZ824480 | MGnify/ENA primary metagenome ERZ824480 (study PRJEB31778, sample SAMEA3449152) | human gut metagenome | biome: human gut; feature: human-associated habitat; material: faeces | place: United Kingdom | collected 2010/2012 ... | reverse complement strand
CAAAATCACCGCTTCAAATTGTAGTATTAGTAGAGGGAGAAATAGAAGGTAGGGTTTCGATAGCAAGCACAGCAAGCGAGTACCCGCTTGCGAATTTTGAGATTTTCAGGTCCCTTACCCGAAAATTCAAAATTGCTTGTTGGGATAGTCCCAAACCCTTATGAGGAACGGAGGCGGCGCATGGCAAACCGAAAGCGAAATATTCAAATAAAATTCTATGTCACGGAGGACGAAAAACGGCTCATAGACGAAAAAATGAGCCAGTTACCCACACGCAGATATGGCGCTTACCTCCGCAAGATGGCGATTGACGGATATATCATCTATACGGACACCGCAGATATCAAGGCATTTACCAAAGAGCTTTCCGCCATTGGTCGGAATATCAACCAGATTGCCAAGCGGATCAACGCCGGAGGTCCTGCGTATCAGGCCGACATGGACGAGATACGGGAAAGGCTGGATGAGATATGGCAGTTACAAAGACACATCCTATCAAGTCAACGCTGAAAGCCGCCATTGACTATATCTGTAACCCGGAAAAGACGGACGGAAAGCTGCTTGTTTCTTCCTATGGTTGTGCCGCCGAAACTGCGGATATCGAATTTTCCTGGACCCGCCGCCATGCCATCGACAAGGGAACGAACCTGGGCCGTCACCTGATCCAAGCCTTTCAGCCTGGGGAGGTTACGCCGGAACAGGCCCATGAGATCGGCATGGAGCTTGCAAAAGAAATCCTGGGCGGCAAGTATGAATTTGTACTTACTACCCATATAGACAAAGATCATGTTCATAACCACCTGATTTTCAATGCGGTCAGCTTTGCGGATCACAAGCACTATCATTCCAACAAGCGGAGTTATCACTATATCCGCCGCACCTCCGACCGGCTTTGCAAGGAACACGGTCTGTCTGTCATCATCCCCGGACAGGACAAGGGCAAGAGCTATATTGAACATCAGGCTGCGCAGAACGGCACCAGCTATAAGGCAAAGCTGAAAGCGGCCATCGACCGGCTCCTGCCAGCCTGTTCCAACCTGGAAGAACTGCTTCGCCGCCTGCAGAGGGAAGGTTATGAGATCAAGCGCGGCAAGTATATCTCCGCCAGAGCGCCGGATCAGGAACGATTCACCCGTCTGAAAACCCTGGGTGCGGACTACACCGAAGAAGCCCTTGCTGCCCGGATCGCCGGACACGCCAGACCTTCCCGCCAGTCGAAACAGCAGGACGGAAAGATCAGCCTGCTCATTGATATTCAGAACAACATCAAGGCGCAGCAGAGCGCAGGCTTCACCCATTGGGCGAAGCTGAACAATCTGAAACAGGCCGCTAAAACCATGAACTTCTTGACGGAGCATGGCATCGGCAGCTATGAGGAACTGGAATGCAAGGTGGACGCCGTGTCTGCGCGCAGAGATACCACTCATACGGAGATTAAGCGGATAGAAAGCAGAAGTGCCGAACTTACCCTTGTGATGAAGCACGCTACCACCTATCGCCAGTTGAAACCGATCTACGACCATTACCGTAAATCCGGCGATAAGGAAAAGTTTCTGCGGGGGCATGAGAGCGAAATCATCCTTTTTGAAGCGGCCGCCAGAGAATTGAAACGGCTGGGGGCTGTGCCGCTGCCGACAACGGAAAGCATGAAAACGGAGCTTGCTAAGCTCAACGCAGAAAAGGAACGACTCCTTACAGAGTACAAAACCGCAAGAACCGAAGCCCAGAAATACGAGACCGTCAAGCAAAATGTGGATGCACTGCTGGCCGTTCCAATGGAACAGGAACAACAGCGGCGGCATGAACTTGAATAAATTTCTTTGAAAGACGCTGGGCGCAGCTCCCGGCATCCTGTATAATGGAACTGCGGAAGGAGGTTTTACCGATGACAAGAAGCGAAGCAATCAAAGCATTATTCTTCAAAAGTGTACTGCCCGTGACCGTGGCACTGATTCTGTATTGTATCTTCAAATCCGCCTGCATGAAGAACGGAGAGCTTGACTATGTATGGCTCTGGATACTCTGCGGGCTGCCGTTTGGCCTCCATCGGATGTGCCTCTGGATCGTGCCGGGCGGCGGCTCCCTGGGTGGAGGGATCGCCCTGTTTGCATTGAACTTCATTATCGGTGGTGTGATCGGTGGTTTCATTCTGGCATGGCGGTTGATCGTGGCGGTGTGGTATGTGCCGCTGACGGTGTACCGGCTGATCGTTGGATGATTTTCTTGCGTCATGGAAATATGGAAAACTGCCGCTCGTGCCGATGGAAAAACCATTCACAACCTGATGGAAAAAGACAAGCCTTTTCCCACAGGCCTGCAAACAGCTTTCCCACAGCCTCGCAATTCTGACAGTTTACGCACATTCCCACAACGCCTACTGCGGCGGCTATCCATCCTTTCCTATCCAATCCTAATGAGAAAATACTATGGAAATTCCTTTTCAACGGAGGTACAATTTGTACCCCTGTTCAAACAACAGAACCGTGTTAAAGTAATTTGATGATAGCAAAAAGAAAAAGCGGGAGTACAGCCAATCGGATGAACCGAAAAGCTGTACTCCCGTTTTGTGTATCAGAAAGTGTTTGGAATCGAGCCATTTTCTCTATGTGCCAGCAAGCAGACCGACACATGAGAAATCATAAAGGCTCTCTTTGAAAGTACGGATACAGGGAATTATTCTGCGGTTTTTCTACCCTTATCCTCACAGATTTTAGATCGTTTGGAACTGTAATGCGGACAAGCGACCAGACACGCCCGGAAACTCTGCTTGCAGCCGTGAACACATTTTTTGCAGATATGGTTATACTGCCGCCTGCCGTTCTCACCCAGGAAGAACGCCCATTCCAGCCGCCACTTCTTGCTTCGGCTCATAGGCAGTCCTGCTCCGGCACATCACGGCCGGACTTCTTGCCCTCCGGGGGCTTATGCTCAGCACATTCCCGTTTGGCATCCTCCAACCGCTCACGGATGGAAGGCTTCTCCGGCCTTGTCCGTTCTGCGTACTCCTGGGCTTTTTCCAATTCTTCGCCGCGTCTGCCGTTGTTGATAACGCCGTCGATCATGCCGTAGTCATCCTCCAGCGTCATTTCAGCGGTGCGGAGAGGATTGTCCTTTTCCGGCTGCTCCGCTGCCACGGCAAAGGCCCGTGTGCCGTTTCCCATGATAAGGTACTTTCCATCATCGGAAATATGGTGGATGCCATAACCGGCTGCCTCCATCTGCTCCCGGCTCATAGCCGTCACCTGAAAGCTGCCCCTCGGTGTCTGCACACGTTCGCCAGTTTCAAAACGGTCTGGCAGATAAGCGAGGTCTTGCTTCTCTGCCGGGACAGGGAGAACAACGATATTGCCATTGATCTGCATAAATCGTTCCGGCGTTTTGAACTGTTCCGTGTATTTCTGGATCAGTTCCGGGGACAGGGACGCAAAATCTTCCTCACCAAGTCCAACCACCAGGAAAGTCCCTGCTACGATATCATAAATTCCTCCATTTTCATCCCGCAGCCCACGGTTCAGATCAAGCCCTATGAGCTTTCCTTCATCATTGCAAACCAGCGCCACCGGGTCAGAATAGGGATAGGTTGCCCCAATATCACCGCCAACCTCTGCCTGCAGGGAATGAAGGTCGGGGTCGATCTCCTTCACATAGGGTTCCTTCATAGGTTCCACTACAAGCACAGTCATCTTTTCCGAGGCAACCTTCTCCGCAGCGGACAGCATTTCATCCGCATGGGACTTCTCCGGGTCCTCCAAACCTGCCTTGACCTCCGCCGGGTCAAAATCAAGAAATTCCTCATAGCCCGTGGCGTCCTTGAATTTTTCGATCTCCGAAGGAAGATAGTCCTCCTGCGTCTGCCCCAGCGCCGCCAGCTTTTCATCCAGAGCGGAAATGCGCCCTGCCATCAGGTTTTCGTAAAGTTCCTCCTTTGCGGCGTGTGCCTCCGGGTGCTCCGCCGCATACTGCGGATCGTTCTGACGGAAAAACTCGTCCATGTCAAAGGCGATATCCATAGCCCACTCGGATTTTTCTTCTTCGGGAAGATCATCCTGGAAAGTCATCACCCGGTACTCGTCGGGGATACTGCCGCGCTCACCGTCGTAATACTCATGAAAACTGTCACCCGTATCACGCACATAGCCCTGATCCGTGAAGGTGCCGTTTTCCTCCAACGCAACGTCCCGGCCGTAGGCCTCATAGTCGATGTAATTCTGCAAATGCTCTGGCACCTGCATAACGTCCAGTTCTTCGATGTAATAGCGGCCCAGATCGTCATAGTCATGGATATCGGGGTAAACCTCATAGCAATCCAGATTCTCGGTGAGGTTGATGATCTCCTGCAGGCTGCCGCAATGGTCGCCCATTTCCATACCGGCCTGAAACTGTGCGTATTCGCTTTCGCTCATTTCATCCAGCTTCGATGCCAGATAATTCAGCTCGTCCAGATTTTCATATTCACCCAGCTTACTGTAAAGACCGTCCACATAGCAGTCATAGTCCGTGATGAACCATTCCTCATAGGGCTGGCCGAAGTCATCCTTCTGGCCGATCCCGATCCGCTTAAACACTTCCTTCAATTCCTCGGCGGTGGTGGGAAACTTCACCCACTCGCCCACAAGCTCGCCCTCATTGTACTTCCCAAGATTGGTGATATGCCTGCTCCGCCTCGTCCGTCCAGCCGTCCGTGGGAGCGGCCTGCGCGGTCACGGGCAGGAGCATGACGATTGCCAGCAACGCCGTGAGTAGTTTTGTGATGTGCTTTCTCATTTACTTTCCCTCCTGCGACGGATGACCCCCGTTACGGCCACCATGACGACCACCACACCGCCGATAATAAGGAACAGATTTCGCTGCGCCGCGTCCGTCTGTGCCTTCACCGCCAGCACGGCATCCCAGCTTTCCACCAATGCTTTGTCATGGTCGGACAGCGCCTTGTACCGCTTCACCAACCTGTCCACGGTGGATTTCTCGCCCAGTCCCGGCTCGGTCATGGAGATGATCTGCTCCTGGATGTCCGCGTTGAGGCTCTCTATCTCCGCGTACAGCGCGTCTATGTCGCTCTTGGCCTGCGTCAGCTTGGTCATGTAGGTGTCGTAGCCGTCGAAGTCACGGCTCATTTTCAGCTTATTCAGCAGGGCTGTCACCTCGGCATCGTTCTCCGTGGTCAGCTTTTGGGGCAGGGCGTCCGCCTGCTGTTGGTCTGCTTCGGTGAACTCATAGCTCCCCGCAAAGGACACCTCGCTCTCCTCCGGCGTCAGTATCTTGGCGGACACGCTGCCGGGACGGAAGTCGTACAGGATGCTCATGCCCTGTGCCTGCCGCCACACGGCCACCAGCGCCAGCAGCGCCTGATCTGTGGCGATGCTGTTGCTCTCGCCGGGAATGGCGGAGGGGTTGCCGGGATCGGACTCGTAGGAGTGGGCGAAGCCACCGTCCTCCTGCTGGTAGTAAAACAGCGCGTCCAGCAGGTTGATGCCGTTCTTGATGAACCGCGAGTCGTTCTGCGGATCAACGCCGATGGAGCACAGCGACACGATGATCTGCGACACAGACTCGGAGTTCCGCGTGCCCCAGCTGCGGAAGTCGCCGGTATCCAGCTGCAATTCGGACAGGCAGCCCAGCGCCTTGTCCACCGGGTCTTTCACGTTGAAGGTCGAATTTCGGTAGTACGGCGCAAGGGCCTGTATCGCCATGGCCGTGATGTCCGGATCTGCGGTGCTGCCCTGTGCAAAGCGCAGGTTGAAGCCATCGTCGGGGAGCTGGAAGGACAGTATTTTCTTGATCATCTCCGTGCGGGTGTAAGACGAGCCTGCGGGGATGTTGTACTTCATGCTGTCCAGCGTGATAAGCCCCCACAGCCAGCCGTTGAGCCCCTGCGCGCCGATGTCCACGGTCTTGCCGCGGTCATATACACCGTCCGCGATGAGGTTGATGTCGCTGCCGTTTTCATCCTTGCCGAAATGGGTGGGGTCGCCGCCGCAGGCCAGCACAGCGAGAGAAATTCTATGCCACTCGGTGGCCTTCACCCGATCCAGCTTGTCCGGCTCACGGTACTTCTGCTCGACGTAGGTCTGCAAGGCCGCAAGGTAGGCATCATAGTCGTCCTCCACACCGCAGCGGCTCAGACCGATGGGCAGCCAGTCCGTGGCGGAGCTGCCGGCGTAGGTCAGCTCGTCCCCGGAGAGGAGATAGTCGCCATCTTCCAAGCCCAGCGCAGAACGCTTCTGTTCCATGATGCCCTGAATAGCCTCGGAGATCTGTGCCACTGTGTATTTGCCCTGCGGCACAACTTGGCGCTGGTTCTGCTTCTGCGCCGCCTCTGACTGCTCTGCCGTCATGGGGCTGACGGTGATGCTCACATCCCCGGTGAATGTGCCGTTCTTGAACTGCACACGGCCAATGGTGTTGGAATCCTCAAGCGGCGTAATATTGCCCCACGTTTCCTCGCTCCACTGGGCATCCTTACCCACCTGTATCTCCACCGTGCCGGTGAAGAAATCCGGGTGGTCAAGCGTCACAGACTGCACATAGTACATTCCGTTGATGGAAATACCGCAGGAGGCTTCATCCTCTTTGTTTTTGCCCACGGCCAGCGACACGCGGGCGACCTTACTCGCGGGCAGGGTATGCCCCTCATTGGCCATCAGGTTCAGCACATCCGCGCTGTCTACGCCCGCTTTCTCAAATACCCAATAGGGTAAATCGTTCCCCGTTGGGGCGTTGACGGAGATGCTGTATCCCGCCGCGTAAGCTGCCGGTATCATGCCCAATACCAGCACCAGCGCCAGCAGAAACGCCGCCCAATTCCGCACTTTTCTTCTCACAGAGGCATCTCTCCCATTTCCGTTTATATAGCCGTATTCGCGTGGACGGAAATTCCGCCCACGCGAATCGGCAGACTGCTCCCCTAAGAGCCGTCTATATCACTTATTTCTCGTCATGCTCGTCCCGCTTGACCTTGTGGTAGCGGCGCACCGCGCCCACGATGACCAAGGCCGCAACGACTGCCACGATGGACCACACGATAATGGGGTTTTCCCGCACAGCTGTGCCGATGACCTCCCACACGGAGTTGCCGCTGGCACCGCCCTCGGTATCCTGTCCGTCCGGCACATCGTCCGGGGCGTCGGAGGTCTGGGGATCGTTGGTGCTGTCGGTGTCCGGCTCGTCCGCGTTCTCGGACAGGCTGTCCATGCTCACCTGCTGGGAATCCAGCCACACAGGGAAGGTCATAGACGTGCCGCTGGCCTCCCACTTGCTGTACAGACGGTCTGCCAGTGCTGCAAGGCTGCTGGCGTACTGGCCGTAGATACTCTCATAGGTGCCGCTGGCCATGCCGCCGCCACCGGTCAGCCACGCGCTGAACACCTCCTCGCTGCCGGAGTCGATGTACTTCTGCAGCGCCTTGGCGATGGTATCGCCGTCCTTGCCGTCCACGCCGGTATGCTCGTTGAGGCTGGCCAGCAGCAGAGCCGCCAGATCCTTGGCCTCATCGGTCTTCTTACCCACGGCCGCGGTGGCCATGTTGTCCAGACTGTTGGTCAGCAGAGCGCGGACCACGTTGGGATTTTCTTCCAGCCACTTCTGGAAGGACTTGTTCCCGCCGTTGGAGCCCCACTCGGCGTAGGCGCCCAGCACAAGGCCCTTGATGTTGTACTCCACATCCATATTCAGGCCGTCTTGCAGGCCCTCATCGTCCTTGTCGCCTGCGCCGGTACCGTCGCCGCTGCCGCCGTAGTAGTAACCACCGTTACCGCCGGGGCCAACACTGGCAAATTCGGCGTGGATAGTAACATTGCTCTCTGCGGGCATGACGATGTTCGTCGTGCCCTTAGCAGGCAGAACATCAGTCTGGCCGTTATGCGTCCATGTCAGGGACTTCAGGCCGAAGGTGTTGTCCTTGGGCGTGGCCTTAATGGTCACGCTGGTACCCGCAGGCCCATAGACCGCTTCTTTGCTGGAAATCTCTTTGACCGCGCTGCTTGCATTGCGGGTCAGTTCCACCTCGCCGCCAGTGCCGCAGTCCACGTCTGTACGGTAGTACCGCTTGCTCATGTCGGGGTTGTCCAGCAGTGTCGGATACTTGTCATCCTTGTCCTGCTTCCACCAGCCGAGCTTGGCATCCTGGTCGGTACCGCCCTGAGAGCCTTCGCCCTTGCCGCCGACGCCCCATGCTACCTTGCCGCTGGTGAAGTCGGCCAGCGTAGCGTATTCGCCGCCCATAGTGCTGGGGAACTCGTCCTTGCTGTTGGCCAGATAGTAGCTGTTGGTAACGACTGTAGTCTTGCTGGTTGTACCCGCTACGGGGACATGCTTAGTCGCATTGTAAGTAAAGCAGTTCTCAATTGTGCCAGTCATTGCAATACCATACGCGGGCTTTGCCGCGCCGTTTCCGGCAGTGGCCGTCACCTCACCGAAGTTGGCACAGAACGAAGTTACTATATTCTTTCCGACTCCATTAAAGTTAGCAACAATTCCTGCTGCACAGGCCACGCCATTGATCGTGCCGGTGTTGGTACAACGCACAGCGCCTCCTGTGCCCAGAATACCTGCGGCAATGTCGCCGCTGATCGTGCCTCTGTTGGTGCAGTTCGTTACCTTATTCCCGGTACTTGTAATTGCTATACCGGCAGCCCGGCCTGCAGTTGCTGTTACTGCACCACCATTGTCGCAGCCCTCAAAACTGCTTGTCAAATTGTATGCCAGATGATAAATTGCCACAAATCCTGCCGCAGTATTGCCCCCGGTGATATTGCCAGTATTGACGCAATTATAGAATTGCACCGCAGCCGTTCCATTAGAATCTCCGACAAACCCACCTGCCGCTGCACCGGATATACTGCCTTCATTTTTACAATTCTTTACGGTAAGCGCGGTGGCATTATAAGTACCGCACAGGCCACCCGCAGCGCCTCTGCTGTGATCGAAACTGACACTCACATTAACGGATGTAGTCAGATTCTCTAAAGCAACCATGCCTCGAATACGCCCTGCCAAACCACCGGCATACTGTCGCGCTTGTACATTCCCGGTAATGGTCAAGTTCTTGATGGTAATGCTGCCGTGACCGCAGCTAACAGCCGAAAACAGTCCTGCATTAGAGTTGGCGCTATCAATATTAATAGCAATAGAATGATTCTGACCGTCCAGATTGCCAGTAAAGCCAAACGGCTCATAGTTCCCCATGTCGATGTTATTCTTCAGGGCAAAATAGGTATTGCTATCAATAACAGCATCCTTGTCGTCCATAAGCATGAATTCATCTTTATTAGACAATTCATAAGGGCTGTTCTGGGTACCCTCACCTTCCCAGAACGGTGTCCACTGAGCGTACAGCGTTATACTGTCTGTTCCCACAGGAACGGACAGCCTGTGACTGGGCGCATAGGAAGTGCCCTTTCCATCCGCTTGTTCGTTCCAACTTGCAAATCTGCTGTTTTTCCCAGCGAATCCCAGCACCACCGGATCCTTGAGCTCAAAAACGACCACATTATCGCCCTCGCGCATAATCTGATCCAGCTGTTGGCTCCCCCTGCCGGTGCCAGGATCGTAGATCAATGTTACGACGTTCTCTACCCCATCCTCAAAGCTTCCGTCCCAACGATATATGTGGACGGGGTTGTAGGGTGCGGTCGTTTTATTGATCCACTGGCAACCCCCCTGGCTCCCATCGCGATTACTATTCAGCAATTGCTTCAGTTCCACGCCATCTACCGCATAGGTTGTTTTGCCGTCCTCGGTAGCGGTGATAATGATGTTCTGCCCCTGCTCCGTTTCTGTCTCCGATGCGCTGCTGCGGACATAAACCGCACCGTCCGCGCCGTTGAGCTTGCAGATATAGTAGCAGTTGGTGACGTTAGCACTGGCAATACCGTAGATATTGCCCTCTGGCCCGGTCACGCCGCCTATGTTGTAGCTGTTATGTACGTTGCCTTCGTCTTCGTCGACATAACCAGCAATGCCGCCCACAACGCAGGCCCCATCATCCGACTGACCCGTCACAAGGACGACTCCGCTGTTGAAGCAATTGACCACAGGAACGCTGGTGACCAGGGCGGCGATACCTCCGACGTAGACCTGCCCCGCTTCAGGTGCACTGGCAGTAACCTTACCGGTATTCCAGCAGGTGTTTACTTTCGCTCCACCTCCAACAATGCCGCCCACAACGCAGTTTGCATTGACTACTGTAATGCTTCCCGTATTTAGGCAATTGCTGATTTCGGCGGATTCATAATCACCTTCGCCCACAATACCGCCAACATATATTGTGCCAGTACCACCGTTCACTTCAATATTCACACGGTTAGTGCAATTCTTGATCGTTCCACCTAAGTAACCTACTATACCACCTATGCGAAGTTCACCGCTGCAGTTTTCCAGATTTATAGTGCCAGTAACGGTCAGGTTTTGAACTGTGCCACAATAAAGGGTGCTAAACAATCCCGCTTGTCCATAGCTGTTTGCTGCTGTGACAGACATATTGCTGATGGTATGCCGGTTCCCATCAAAAGTGCCTGCAAAGTAGCCGTCCTTGTCAAGAGGGATCCAATCGTATCCGGACAAATCAATATCTGCACCCAGCGCTACGGTCTGAGCCTTGAAATCGATACCTTCCTCTATGAGCTTCGCAAATCCGAACAACTGATCCACATTTGTGATTGTAAACTTCTCTGCGTCCGGGTTCTTGGTATACCAGCTTGTATCCTCCGCATGGGCCTTGCCCACGGTGTAGGTATACTCTTTATCGGAATAAGAAATTGTTTTAGGCTCGTTTGGCGTATAGATCGCCATGCGCCCATCAGGAATGGAGCTGCTATCCAGCGTGACCGCAGTGCCGCTTGCACCATAGACATACTGCGTGTCACCATTCGTCAGCGTTTGTGCGCCGTTCCCACTTGTCAGTATCACCAACTCCGTCGTTTCACCGCCGGTCTTAGTCAGTGACAACTGGTACACAGCACGAGCGCTAATCATCCCGGTCACAAACAATTTGGGCAGCATGAAATCGTCAGTGGCAAGCGTTTTATTAACGCCAAACACATTGCTGCTGCTGGCTTTTCCCAGTTCCCACAATACACGCCCGAACAGGAATTCATCTTTCGTCCGCGCACCGGTGTCTCCGATGTCGGCTGCACCGCCGCTGGTAACGCCCGCCTTGGTATCCTTTTTGTCATAAGTGGACTTGTCCGCCAGATAGAAGCAATAGGCGATCTTACTCTTTTCGCTTTTTACTGCGATCGCGGGAAAATCCTTTTGTGTCTCATTATAGAAATATCCGCCTTGCACAGTACCGCTATACTTCTCGGTATCCGTGATTCTACCTACCAAGCCGCCGGCCACCGCGTTTTCGCCTGTAGCTGTAACTTTTCCGGTACAAATGCTATATTTCAAAGAGCCGTTGCCCACAATTGTGCCTGCAATGCCGCCCGCATTGGCATTCTTGCCTGCAGCGATGACCTCTACATTGGAGTCACAACTTTCCACCTTGGCTGCCTTGCTCTCGCCGCGTATGCAGCCCGCGATGCCGCCCACATTGGCACCCTCTGCGGCGGAAGAAACCTTGCCATCACGCAGATTTACCATGTCTACCGTGCCTTCCACAACGCCGAACAAGCCCGCATTGGCGTGCTCGCCCTCGACTTTTAGGCCGGAGATCGTGTGGCCATTACCATGGAATACGCCGCGGAAGGGGTGATCCGCTGTACCAATAGGCATCCAAGTCTCTGTCAGTGCAATATCGTCCCCAAGGCTAATGGCGGTTCGTCCGCTGAAATCGACGTGCTTGTCGTTTACCAGCGCAGCCAGGAAGCGAAGCTCCGCTTCATTGGTGATTTTATTCGTCCCATTGTAGTACCAGGCATTCACGCCCTCCACGGCGTTAAATTCCTCCGTGGTACCGTAGTACAGGGTAACAGACGTTTGTCCCTCCGCTAACTCCTTCGGAACGGTATAGGTCACACCTGCCGCGGTGATCTCAACGATTTCATCGCTGCTGTGCTTATCCTTATCCGGGGTATAATAGATCTTATCACCATCGTCAGGATAGTTTTCTACCAACTTCAGCGTGATACTATCACCTTTTTTGGCCAGATAAGCCATCAGCGGTTCACTGCCCTGTACGGATATCTCAATTTTGCCAGCCACGCTGGAAGTCTTGACGTAGGTTTCCAGCGTTACCGGCACCATATTGTCCCGATCTGCGGCTGCGTCGAATACCGGATAGCCATCCGCGCCGGCCTTCCACAACAGCAGAGTCGTATCCTTGAATGCTTCTACGTTCAGCTTGTTGGCCACTGTAGCGGCAAAATTACCGGCGATATATGTCCCATTGCTGTTGCCACTCACGTTGTGGTAGCAGTCGGTAGGTGTACCTCCCACGCCCAGCGCAGCCACATCTTCTCCACTTGCTGTACGGAAATACCAGCAATTTTGGGCGTTGCCGCTACCCATTACGCCACCGGTCTGATATGCACCAGCAGTCACAACACCATAAAAACCGCAGTTCTGCACTATGCTATTGTATGCGCCATATGCTACGATTCCGCCGACTTTCGCTTGCCTCGCTGCCGTCACCGTACCGGTAACGATGAGGTTTTTCACCATACCGCCGGCTCCAACATTGCCGAACAAGCCTTGATACTGTGCCGCATTGTTGATATACAGATTCTTGACAGAGCAGCCGTTGCCGTCAAAAGTTCCCACAAAGGCATGGCTTGCATCACCAATGGGCGTCCAGTTTGCCTCTTTATTAAGAGTAATCTCATTGTTCAGCTTAACGTACTTTTTTGCGAAATTATTTCCTGCGTTCACAAGGCTGGCAAAAAATGCTAATTCTGCGGCATTGCTGATCTGATAAGGATCTTTCTCGGTACCGGAGTTCTTATTGTACCAATCACCGGCAGTCGTTTCAGCCTCGCTGGCAGCATAATATATACGGGCGGTCTGCTCGGTCGCGTTGATCTGTATCGACCTTTCCCCACTGAAGGAGTCCCAGTTTTTCCCATCAAGGCTGTACCAAACCGTGCCGGTAGACACCAGCGTGACCGTCGTGCCGCTGCTTACAACGATAAAGCTTTCAGTGCAGTCCTTTATGGACATCACCGCTGCGGAAATGGGCAGATACTTTTCCAGTACTACCAGCTTCTCATTTTCACCAAGAAAACTGGGATAGTCACCGCCCACTACGGCTTTCCATGCTTTGCAGCCCTCGGTTAGGCCGCTGTTCAGCAAGCTTGCCACCGTGCCGTCTCCAAATGCTTTGTCTTCGTAATAGGTACCCTTGCTGTTGCCACTCACGTTGTGGTAGCAGTTCGTAGGCGTACCACCGCACACACCGAGCTTGAAAGTACCGGTCTTACGGAAATACCAACAATTCGTGGCCTTACCATAGCCCACTACTCCACCATTATTGTTTGTACTGGGCGCTGAGTTCTTCTTACTTGCCGATACCGAACCTTGAAAACCGCAGTTCTGAACGGTACCGTTATTAAAGCCAACAATACCTCCCACATATTGGGGGGCCGTATTATTCGCACTCTTTGCCATAACATCGCCCGTGACAACGAGATTCTGAACCTTGGCACTAGCAGTAATATTACCAAATAACCCCTTATATGCGTTATATACAGCGGCAGTGTCGTTGATATACAGGCCGGCAATGGTATGCCCGTCACCGTCAAACGTGCCTGCGAACTTCTTTTGGCTGGTTCCAATCGGTGTCCACTGGCTTGGTTCTGTTTTCCCTTCGGCTGCCGTGGGCATGCCGTTCTCGTCTAATTCGTTCAGCTGAATATCCGCCATCAGCTTGATGGTCTTGCCGGAGAAGTTGGTCCCACCATTCACCAGTTGCGCCAAACCCGCCAACTGCTCTGCGGTGCTGATCTCAAATGTTGTAGTTTGCTCGTAATTATACCAGCTGGTGTCGGTCGTGCCATCCCACACATCCGTGCCATTCTCATCATTCAGCAGAGAGATGTCGTCCTCACCGTTATTCTCGTCCTCGGTGGGCTGCTCGTCCTTGTTCTCCTCGTCCTTGTTCTCCCCATCGGGGTTTTCTTTGTCCTTGCTATCCCCATCGGGCTTGCTGGCATCGTCGCCATTATCCTCATCGGGGTTCTTATCCTCATCTCTGGGCTCGGTGGGCTGTTCGTCCTTGCCGTCCTCGGTGTTCTTGTCCTCATTGTTCTCGCTGTCCTCGCCGGGGGCGGGATCAGCCGGGTTCGCGTTGCCCTCGACGATGGTCGTGCTGCTGCCATCCACCACCTCCGCGGCAAACGCCGCGGGGGTCACCAGCGTCAGCGTGAGCACTATGCTCATCAGCAGGCTCACGATGCGCCGGGACATTTTGCTTGTCCGTTTCTTCATGTGCGTTCTCCTCTCTTTGTTGGTTCTATCTATATAAAAACTTTTCAGTTACTGCCCTTCGGCATCACCACATACAATTTGCCTGTCTCCGGGTCCTCGTACACCGTGCCCTTCTGCTCGAAGCTGCTGGAGGACTGGATGTCCTGCTCCATCTCTTCCGCGTTGTCCAGCTCCTGCATCTGCTCCCGCTGGAGGATCTCCACGCGGGTCTTGCTCAGATCCACGTTCCAGTTCAGTATGACCGCCGCCATCAGCCCGCAGGCGAACACCAACATCACGTCCGCAAGGTTTGCCACGCCAGCCATGGCGTCCACCTCCTCCGTCACATGACGGCGGGAGGAAAACTTACCCTTCAACATCTGCCGTGACCTCCTCCAGAACTGCCTCCATCAGCGTTTCCAGCGACACCATGTCGTCGTTGTACCACCGCTTGCGGATGTGGGAGATGACGCTGGCCACCGCCGCGCTGATGACGCCGGCGATGGTGGTGTCGAATGCCACGTTCATGGACTCCGACAGCGTCACCGTGTCGCCCTGTCCCAGCGCCACGATGCCGGGGCCCAGGGGTATCAGCGTGCCCAGCAGGCCGAACATGGGGCCCAGCTTGGCGATCATGTCCGTGATGGAGGTGGTGCGGGCGTTCCGCGCCTCCTCCGTGGCCAGCAGGCGCTCCGCCAGCGCCGTCAGGGTGTCCTTGGGCAGCCCCCGGCTCTCTGCCAGCTCCAGCAGGGCCTTCTTCTGCCGCCGCAGCAGGCCGCTTTCCTCGATGAGCGCGGGCAGCTTCTCCGCCCCCGCTCCCGGGATGGTTTTCAGCAGCTGCGGCACGTCGCATTTGTGCTTGCGGCGCTCCGCGATGTACTCAACCACGATGTCGCCGATCTGCCAGACCGCCCCGGCCATCAGAATTATCAGTATAATGAGGCAGGGGATCATCAGCGCCTGGGCGATGGTATGCAGTATTTCACTCAAAGAGATCATGTGTGTTTACTCCTGTTCCTGTTTCTCGCCCCGCAGATGGGGCGTATTTTTCCCGTTACCTGCCCCGCAGGGACGGGTAACATATTTGCTTTTGTATGTGGTTTTGGTCTTGCCGTTCAACAAAGAGAGGAGGTGGGAGGGGCGGCTTTTCCCCTCCCACCCTTATGGAAAGCTGACAGTCTCCGTTCAGACTGTCTCGGCTTGACAAGGGTAACTCAGCAGGACACCTCCTGCTCTGCGGCCTTTGCCGCTTTCTCAATTTCGCGCTGGCGGGCAGCGGCATCACGAGCCTCTTTCTTTTCCTGCTCCAGCCGCTTTTTCTCTTTCAGCCGTGATTGCTGCGCCGCATGACTGGCTGCGGCCTTGGCGCGTTTCGCCTTCTTCTTGCGCTCGGATTCCTCGTAGAACAGCGGCTCCTGCACGGCTTTTTCCCGCTTGTAGCGTGCGGTGTCTTTCAACTTGGGCTCTTTCGCCGGTGGCCGCAGACGTGCCATCTCCAATACTGCGGCCCAACCGCCGAAGCGCTCCTCGATAAACGTGCCGCCGTCTATCTCGCAGGGACTGGGCGTGTGCCGCAGCAGTTCAGCACGATTGCCGACGTATTGCGCCAAATGCGCCAGCGGCGTATCCGCGTGCTTTTCGGCAAACTCCGCGTCCCGCGCTTCCAGCGCCGCCACGGTACGCTTGGCCACATTACGCTCAAACCAACTCTTGTAGTCAAATCTCTCGCGGGGATTCCTGTTGGACATAGACGTGATCCTCCCTTACAAAAAAACGCCGGTTTTCCAAAGAAAACCAGCGGTGATCCGGCAGAAATGAAAATGCGCTGACGAATCTCGCCAGCGCGCACTCCCGCCTATGCCGTCAGGGAGAGATCGCCCGCTGTCCAACACTGATCCTCCATCGTGCAATTCTTCTGCCCTAACGTCACGAAGGGCTTTTGCCCTTCTCGTACCTGAACCTACCTTCTCAGAGCGTTCGCTCCAATGGCTGCTATTCGCCACACGGCATTTCTGCCGCTTTGGTCCATTCCTTACGTCAACAGCGCCGTCCGCAGGGGGTATCACCCCGTTCCTTCAAAACTGCCGCCTGACGGTAATGATATACCGTCTTTACAGTGACAGCCACACGACTTCGCAAGACCTTTTATTCAGTTTTTGGCCTCGATTTCTTTCGCAAAGTAACATACTTTGCGAAAAAGCGCGGAACGCCTTGCGCTGCAAGACATTCCAGATTTACGCCAGAAAAAGTCGAAAATTTGAACTCGTTGTTGACACGGAAAAACGGCTGGTATATACTGTTATTCGGTTGAAATTGGAAAGTTTTCGCAAAGTATGTTACTTTGCGAAAATTTTTGCGTTGACAATATGTTTTTTATCACATATAATATGCATAGGAAAAGAGGCGGATGGTTATATGGATTTCATGGTGGAATACTATGAAAAAGCGGATGGTTCACGGCCTGCCGAGGAGTTCATTCTGTCACAGGACAACAAAATGCAGGCAAAGATATTCGCCGCCCTTGAATTGTTGGAATTGAAAGGCCCAGCACTGCGAGAACCATATTCCAAGCCGCTGGGTAACGGCATTTTCGAAGTCAGGGCAAAGCAGGGGTCTGACATCAGCAGAGTGCTGTATTTCTTTGTAGTGGGAAAACGGGTCATCCTGACCAACGGATTTGTAAAGAAAACCGCCAAAACCCCGTCCCGCGAGATCGAACGGGCGAAGCGGTATCGGGCTGATTACGAAAGCAAGGAGGTATGACGCTATGGGAAAGAATTTTCGTGATACGCTGAACGAGCGAATGAAAGATCCCGCATTTCTGGCAGAGTGGAACGCGCAAGAGCCGGAGCGTCAGATTATGCGTGCGATTGCCGAAGGCCGCGAGGAAAAGGACATGACTCAAAAGCAGCTGGCAGAGATCACCGGCATCACGCAAGCTGACATTAGCCGTCTGGAAAGCGGCACAGCCAACCCCTCGCTGCGGACGCTCAAGCGTCTGGCCGCCGGTATGGGCATGGCTCTCAAGGTAGAGTTCGTCCCCATTCAACCATAAGCAAAAGAGACAGGTATTTGCCTGTCTCTTTCATGTTATTCCCTTGAGAAAGCCTATCCCCTCCACGGCCTTGCGCTTGTAGTCCATGGACGAGTGGACGTACAGCCGCAGGGTGGTACGGACATCAGCGTGGCCCAGAAGCTCACTGACGCTTTTCACGTCCACCCCCCGCTCCACACACCGCGTGGCGTAGCTGTGCCGCAGGCAATGGAAATTCCGATACCGCACACCGCAGCGCTCCAGCAGCGCCTTGTAGCGGTACTGGCAGGTGCGCGGGTCGGGGACAAGCTCTCCGCCGGTCAACAGATAGCTGTCCGGCTGCTTTGTCTCCGGCTTCAGCATCCGCAGCATCTCTTTTGGAATGGGTATCCAGCGCTCGGAGGTCTCCGTTTTGGGTGGCTGCACCGTCAGGCACGTCCCGCCGCCTATCTGAGCGATGCGCTCCACCGTCCGCTGGATGTGCAGCAGTCCCGCCCCCGCGTCCACGTCCTGCCATTGCAGGCCGCACAGCTCGCCCAGCCGCAATCCTGTGTAGGCTGTCAGCAGCACGCCAAGTCCCGTCCTGTCCGGGCGGCGCAGAATGACCTGCCCCATCTGCTTCAGCTCCGGCTCGGTGAACACCTCCACGGCCTTCTGCCGCACCTTCGGCAGCGTCACATCCTCGCCGTAGCCCACACCGGCCATGCCCACGATCCGCAGCAGAAGGCCACCGATTTCTCGCACCAGCTTGGGCGAATAGTCCTCCTGTAACTGCTCGATGAAGTCGTTGACCTCCTCTGCCGTCAGTTCCGCCGCCACGCGCTCTCCCAGCGCCGGCAGGATGTGGCATTGGATGTTGCGGCGGTAGCACGCCAGCGTGGAGGGCTTTACGCTCCCAACCATATCCTCTAAAAAGATAGCGGATAGCCGTTCCACCGTGGCGTCCCTGCGGACGTATTTCCTGCGTTCTCCCATTTTTTCAAGCACCTTTCCGTCCCCCATAGGTGCCCTGACTTCATGCAAAAAGCGCCGGCAAATGCCGACGCTTCTCTCGTGTAAACGGGCGCGAAGCCCCCGTTCATGCAGCTCGGTTTCAGGCGTGTGCATTGTGACGCTTACCGGCGCGACCTGACTTATCTCCTGCCTCAGAGGAGCCTCACAGTGACCTGTTCGCGGGGACTTTGACCCACATTCCAACTTTCACCGAAACGCCGCAGCGTTTCAGACCGGTAAGCCTATTCACTTTTCGGGGGCTACGGGTGCTATTATGATGAACACCCCGCCGTTTTGCAAGAGGGTATTTGTTTCGCGGAAGGATACATTTTTGCGGCGTCGTTTGTTCGTTCCCGCAAAGCCGTATGGGAACTGCGTTCTTGTCTGTATTACATGACGTGTTCTCATGCTTTTTTAGCGAAAGTTGAACGTTTATGTATTCCCGTTTTCCGCCACCCACGTCCGCACATAGTCCACGAACAGACGGGTGGAGTTGGAAAGTGCCTTCTTGTCCTTGACACCGATGCCGATAGTGCGGTAGAAGTGCAGGGGCGCATGACAGACCTTGATGGGCGTGGGGCTGTGGCGCACCATCAGCTCCGGCAGCAGGCTGATGCCCAACCCCTCCGACACCATAGCCAAGATAGTCCTGTCCTCCCGTGCGATGTACTTCACGTTGGGGCGGATGCCCATCTCGTCAAAGGCCGCCATGATCTCGTAGTCGTCGCCCTCCTCCAGCTGGATGAAGGGTTCCTCTGCCAGCGCAGACACGGGGAACGGGTCGCGATCGGCGTAGGGGTGGTCGCAGGGGACGATGACCTGCAATTCATCACGGTGCAGAGCGTAGGTCTGCAAGCGCTTCACCGACGGCAGGCGTAGAAAGCCGCAGTCCACTGTTCCGCTGACGATCCAGCCCTCGATCTGATCGTAGAAGTCACCAGTGACTACCTCAAACTCGATGTTGGGGTACACCTTGCCGAAGCTCTTGAGGATGCGGGGCAGCCACTGGGCAGATACGCTGGAGAACGTGGCGATCTTCACCAAGCCGCTGTCCATGTCCTTCAGCCCCTCCACCGTCTGCATGAGGGAATGGTGGGCGGCGCACAGCTTCTCAATTTTGGGCAGCACTGCCCGTCCGTCCGCCGTCAGCACCACGCCGCCGCGGTTGCGGCTCAACAGCTTCACGCCCAGCTCGTTTTCCAGCGAGTTGATGGCGTGGCTGATGCCGGACTGGGTGAAGTTCATGGCCTCCGCCGCCTTGGAGAAGCTGCCGCAGGAGACCGTTTTCAGAAAGACCTGATATTTGGAAATACTCATGGCGCACCTCATTTCGAGGAGCATTATACTATACAAGTCCTCATGTTTTCAAGAACAAAGATGCGCTTCACAAACACTATTCGACCTGCTATGATAAGGACATGGTTCAGCCAACCATACTTTTACTTTTCTTTTCCATGAGGAACACCACCTCAAAGCAGCACCGGCAGCGTGTGGGTAACGCCGCCGGTGCTGTTTTTATTCGTTCAGCTTCTGTTCCTCGTCGTGGATGAACATGATGAGAAAACTGACGGTCAGCAGCCCGCAGGACAGCCAGATCGTCCCCGCGCCCCAATGGAGTGTGGCTATGCTGCCGACGCCCGCGCCCAGCGCGAACAGCAGCACCACGCCGAAATACGTCAGCGCCTTGTGGAGTATTTCCTTATCCCCCGTATGGAAGTAGGCGCACAGCGCCTCCGTTCCGCTGCGCATATTGCCAATGCACATGGTGCTGGCGTAGGCGTGGCCCCGCACCTTGCGGAAGGTCTGCACCTGCATGGCGCACACGAAGGACACCACGGCGTTGGCGGTGGTGTTCAGCGTTTCCGGCAGGAAGCCCACCGCCGCCAGCAGCACGATCTCCGCCAGAATGATAAGCTGCCGCCAGTGTACCTTCTCCATCCGCTTGAAGTGCCGGTGGACGCACTCCGCGATGTAGATACCCAGCAGGAACGCCAGCACGGGGACTAAGTAGCGCAGCGCCTGTCCCCAGTCTCCCTCGAATAGATGCGTACTCAGCAGCACGATATTGCCGGTCTGGGCGTTGGCAAACACCTTGCCCCGGCAGCAGTAGGTATAGGCGTCCTGCAGGCCGCCGGATAGGATGATGAAAAAGGCTGTCAGCATGGAATCGGACATCTGCCCGTGATGCTTTTGCAGGAAAGTCATGTGCGATGCCGCCTCACTTTGCCACCGGTGCGTCCGGCCAGTAGATGACGTAGCACTCCTGCATCTCACCCATATAGAAGAAGATGTTTTCGCCCATCTCGATGTGCTCGCCGAAGGTCAGATCAGGCACGAACAGCCGTCCGCTGGTGCGCTTGGGCCCCTTGATGGTAAAGCCCTCCGCTGTGGGGTGCTGCCGCAGCTCGTTGGCCGCTTCCTCCAGTCCGGGGAAGTGCAGCGTCCGTTCCAGCTCTGCCAGCTGTGTCGCGCCGTTGATATAGACCAGGTGATTTTCGTCCTTGAACCAGTTGATACGCATGATACGTCCTCCTTGGTGGTGATGGAGGTAGTATAGCATATCGTATGAAATTTGTCACGCGATCGAAAAGCGGCAGGTGCGCGGATTGCACACCTGCCGTTTTTTGGGTATTCTGTTGCGCAGACGGCATAACTTTTTCGTAAATCAGCATCATTTAGGAAACCTGCGCCGCTGCGCCTTGCCGCACGGCGGCTTTTGCTGCGCCTGACGGGATTTCTGACGGCGCAAGGTCTGCGTTTCCGCAGATGGGCAGGAAGCAGATGCTCTGCACCGCCTGCTGCTTATGCCGCAGGGAGACATGGACATAGGTTTGCAGCGTGATCCGCACGTCGCTGTGGCCCAGCATCTCGCTGACGCTTTTGACATCCACATTCTGCTCGATGCAGCGTGTGGCGTAGGTGTGCCGCAGGGCATGGAAATTTCGATACGGGACGCCCGCTCGTTTCAACAGCGACCTATATCGGTTCTGCATAGTACGCGGTTCCAGCGGATCGCCGGAGCTTGTCAGCAGGCAGAAACTGCCCGCGTTCTCGGGTCTGTGCGCTGCCAGCAGGGACAGGATATCAGTTGGCAGCGGTATTCTCCGCAGCGACGATTCGCTCTTGGGCGGCTGCACAATGAGTCTTGTGCGGCCTTTCTCATAGATCCGCTGTACCTCCCGCTCCACCCGCAGAAAGCCCGCATGGAGGTCGATATCCGACCATCGCAGCGCACACAACTCTCCCAGACGAAGGCCGCTGTTCAGCGTCAGTAGAACGCCAAGACCGGTCAGGTCAGGCTCGTTTACGATATGATGCGCCAGCCGCAGGATCTCCGGCTCGGTGAATATCTCCACCTGCCGCTTCCTGTACGCCGGCAGTTCGGCGTTCAGGCCCGTGCAGAAGCACCCCCGCTTGGCCGCCATCCGCAGAATGGCTCGCAGCAGTACGCCAACATCCCGTGTACTTTTGGCCGATAGGCCCTGCTCCTGGAGCTTCCGGTAAAAATCCGCTACCCGCTGCTCCGTCAGCGCATACAGCGGCGCAGCGCCCAGCTGCGGCTGGATATACTGCCGTACCACATACCGATACCGGCTGACGGTGGACTCCTTCAGCTTCCGTTTCTGTTCCCGTTCCACGAAAAATAGCTCCACAGCCTCCGGCAATGTCATGTTATTGCTTGGCGTGATCTCGCGGGGCAGCTCCCGCAGGCACTGTCGCCGCTTTTCCCGGCAAGCGCTGTAAGTGGCGGCATAGACGTAGCCGTACTGCGCCCGTCCCTCCGGCGTCCGACCGCGGATATAGCGGCCCTCCCAACGGCCGTCGCCGCGTTTATAAATGTTCTCCCCTCTGCGTGGCATTTCGTACTCCTCCTGACGCGATTTTTGACGGCGAACACCCTTCGTATCGTCCATCCTTGGGGGAAAGCTCAGCGGATAAACCGACCATTTTGACAGCCAAAGGCCGTTTTCATCCGGGCATTGATGCCATACTTGACTTCCCGCCCCGCAAATGCTATCGTTTTACCATAGCCGGTGGCGAAAAATGCTTTCCTGAATGATGCTGATTTACGAAGGATGCCGCTCCATCTGGCTGAGTCTATTATGCCCAGGAGGGACATAAAAATGCCACAGGTCAACGGGGATAACCTACTGCACCAGCAGATCGTCAAACGCACCATTGAAGCCCTGCAAGCGCAGGACGAGGCTTTTGCGATAGAATACGAAACCGTCAGCGACGCCGACCTCATCGCCTATGTACGTCAGTGCGTCGATGTGTCCTATACGCCCGCACCCTGCGAGGTCGTGGGTGGTGCGTACATCGCCCAGCGCTTCGGCAACTGGTCTGCGGCACTGAAAGCTGCGGGGCTGCCCTCGCAGTACAAGCCACCGCGGGAGCATCACTATCCCCGCTACGAGCAGGAGTACCAGCGGCAGGAGGTGCAGCTCTTGCAGGAACGAAAGGCGAAACGGCAGGCCAAGGCCGATCTCGTCGCTCAACGCAAGAACCGCGACAAGGCCCGCGCCGCCGCCAACGCCGCGAAGAAGAATGAGAAAAAATGACGGGTGTATCCACGGATACACCCGTCATTTTTCGTTGTCACTTAGTGAGCAGACCGCCCACCAACACAAAGCAGTCCGGCGCTTTGCCATCCCTGCCCCACAGCATGGGCAGGTGGAAGTAGTGCTGCAAACAGCCCTCCACATCGCCGCCCAGCGCCTCGATGGAGTAGCGCAGCAGCTCCGGTCTGCCGCAGGGATGTCCCTGTACCTTTTCGCACGTCTCGCACTGGTCGCAGGTGCCCGCCAGCAGCATCTGGCTCCCCGGCGTTTCCCGCTCCCACCGCTGAAGCTCTTGCCGGTACAGACGCTTTTCCTGCTTCAACGCCGCCACCGCTTCATCCAACGGCTGCTCCGGCACATCCGCCTGCAAGATGCGGGCATACAGCCGTAGTCCCCTGTAGCTCTGCCAAATGGTCATGGGGTCAAAATCGAAAGGCGGGCACGTCCAGCGGGTATTGTAGCTGCCGCACTGCTGGCAGAAAGGCAAGAACTTTTCCACACGGACAAAGCGTGTCACGAATTCTTCTGCGCTTGTCTCCGCCGTCATCTCGCGTCATGGGCAGCGGAGATCTGTTTTGTGGTCAGTTCTGTCGGATGCAGCAGCACCAGCGACTTGTGCTGCCCCTCTGCGTAGGCCAACGCTCTATCCTCCGCACTGCTTGTGGCCGGTATGTCCGTATCGTAGACGCACAGCACCACATCGGCGAGGTCGATGATCTTCTTGTAGGCGGTGAGCTTCCCGCTCTCGTTGACGGCCCGCTTCTTGCCCGTCTCGGTCTTGCCGCCGATGCGGCCCAGCATCCCGCAGGCGTCCTTGAAGAAGCCTTTGACCTGGTAGTCGTAGAGGATGGGCTGGCCCTCGGCGCTGCGGGGGAAGATGGTCATCGCCTTATCGGCTGCGGCCTCTGCGCCCAGCTCTGCCCGGCCAAGGCGATCACGCTGAGATAAGACATTGACACAGCATGGCACAGGCAGGCAGCTGCCTGCGCCATACTGTGCGATTTTCATATATGGAAACCATCGATATCAGACGAAAGAAAGACATGGAGGAAGACGTACTATGAAGAAAATCCTTGCATTGCTGCTTGCATGTATCATGCTGACGGCCGTTCTGA
>ERZ824480.1221-NODE-1221-length-24057-cov-4.013957_pt1 | contig 24057 bp, 24 predicted proteins | sample MGYA00519861_ERZ824480 | MGnify/ENA primary metagenome ERZ824480 (study PRJEB31778, sample SAMEA3449152) | human gut metagenome | biome: human gut; feature: human-associated habitat; material: faeces | place: United Kingdom | collected 2010/2012 ... | reverse complement strand
CCTATATTGTACCAAAAATCATGAGGAAATGCATGGATTAATCAGCGTTTCCCTAAATTCCATATTTTATATCTATAGGCTATATTAACACATTAAAAAAAAAAGAACAAGATATATTATATCACACTATTTAAGGTGTAAAGCCATAATAATTCAATAGACTTTACACCTTAAATCGTGTGATATATGTAATTGTAACTACGCTAATTTTTGGATTTTTTCGCTATGTTCGGCAATAACTTTTTTCATGACTTCAATGTCCATTTGCATTGCTTCGATTTGATTAGCGCCTGATTGATAACGCTTGTAAGTAGAAGTATAACATGATTCGATATTTTGCAACCTTGGTAATATATTATTTTCAAGAGTTAATTCAATATTAGTTAATCTATTTTCAATAGGTGCTAAATTTGATTTTAACTTGTTATCTAATAGCTGACTAATAGCTAGTAAATCTTCATTTGTTAATGCCATATTATCACCGCCTTTTTGTGGTTGATTGCTGATATAATGTATTATATCACATATCAGGTGCAAAGTCTATTCAATTATCAAAGTGCTTTGAAATGTACTGTCTTCTAAGCTGTCCGCAGGCGGCGTCAATATCGCTGCCCATTCCTTTTCTAATTGTAACGTTTATTCTATATTTTTCAAGATATTTTTCAAAATCACGAATCGCTTCTGCCCCGGCACGCCTGTATTTACGCTCTTTTACGGCGTTTACAGGAATAAGATTAATATGACACAGCAAATCCTTTGTATATGAAACAAGCTCTTTTGCACATTCCTTACTGTCATTAACTCCGTCTATCATTGCATACTCAAATGTAACTCTTCTTCCCGTCTTTTCTATAAAATACCGGCACGCCTTTTTTATCTCGTCCATACTGTAACGGTTTGCTACAGGCATTATACTTTTTCTTATGTCATCATTAGGAGCATGCAGCGAAACAGCAAGCGTAACCTGCATATGCTCATTTGCAAAATCATATATTTTATCAACGAGCCCGCATGTAGATACCGTAATGCTTCTCTGGCTTATATTAACTCCGTCTTCATCGGTTATCATATGAAGAAATCTGATTAGCTGGTCATAATTATCAAACGGTTCTCCGATTCCCATTACAACAATATTGTCAACTCTCCTGCCCATATCCTTCTGAATAAGATATATCTGGGCAAGCATCTCAGAAGCGCTAAGGCTTTTTTCAAGACCGAGAATTGTTGACGCACAAAAACTGCATCCCATACGGCATCCTGCCTGCGAAGATATGCACACACTCATTCCGTAAGAATACTGCATTGCAACACTCTCGATAATACTGCCTGATGACGTCTCCATAAGATATTTAACTGTTCCGTCTTTTTTTGAAATAAGCTTATCTTTAATAATCATCGGATATATTATATGAGACTCGGCCAGCTTTTCTTTAAGACTTTTAGAAATATTAGTCATTTGGGAAAAATCCGATACAAGCTTTTTGTGAAGCCATTCATAAATCTGCTTTGCCCTGAAAGCCTTTTCGCCGTATGAAATTATAAGTTCCGTAAGTTCTTCTTTATTATACTGAAGCAAATCAGTCTTTTCCATATAATACCTCGCTAATCTTTTTTCTTAAGTGCCGCAACAAAAAATCCATCTGCATCAATAAGCCCCGGAACAGCTTTTATATAACCTTCATTTCTAACGCATACCTTAAGCTTCTTCGGAACATAAGCACACAGGTTTATAAGTTCAAAATCCGAATGGGCACACAAAAAATCTTTTACATTATTCTCATTTTCACCTACATTAATTGTACATGTGGAATACAGCATATAACCTCCCGGTTTGACATATAAAGAAACAACATTCATTATTTTCTTCTGAATGTCCGAAAGCTCCTCCATACCTTCTTTTGTAACGTTATGCTTAATGTCCGGCTTTTTTGCAATGACGCCAAGCCCGGAGCATGGTACATCCGCAATTACAAAATCATATTTTTCTTTACATTCTTCATCATACTCACATGCATCATGCACGCTCGCCGTTATATCACAAATTCCTAATCTTGCCGAATTGTCTTTTATCAGAGAAACTTTATCAGATGAAATATCTCTCGCTTCTATATGTACACGTCCGTTACGCATATCTGCAAGCTGGAGGGTCTTTCCTCCGGGTGCAGCGCATACGTCAATAACATTTACAATGTCCGGGCAACCGGTAATAAGCCCGTTAATAATATGCGCGGGAATCATTGAGCTTTCATCCTGAACAACAAATTTTCCTTCAGTATATCCCGGCAGCTCATGTATTCTTCCCGGCGAAGTAAGCTTTAACGAATAATCAAATATAGTATCTTTACTGTATTCTATTCCATATTCATCAAATAACCCGCAAAGGTTATCTCTGCCGCCTGACTCTTTTGTACACCGTATCGTAACATCACGGTTATTAAGAAAATATTCCGCCATACGGACATAAGCATCATATCCAAGTTCATCCACATAATGATTTTCAAGCCATTCAGGTATAGAATACTTTATACTGCTTCCCGGATATTCTATATCTTTCAAAGTTCTGGCTGCATTTCTTAAAACACCGTTTACATATCCGCGAAGCCCGCCGTATCCTTTTTTTACCGCAAGCTTTACGGCTTCGTTTACAGCGGCACTGTCAGGCACCTGATTCATATACTTAAGCTGATATATTGACATTCTGAGTATATTTCTGATATATGGCTTAAGTTTCTTTACAGGCATTTTACTGTAACACCCTATTATATAATCAAGTTCAATATATCTTTCTATCGTTCCTATTGACAATACTGAAATAAAGCTTCTGTCTCTTGCATCCATATCAGATATACTAAGATGTCTGTCAACCGAAGCTTTATAAAATATATTTTTTTCAAGGACGTCATTTATTATCTCTAAGGCAATAAGCCGTACATTTTCTGCCATATATTAATCCCTGTTCCTGTTGCCGAATAATAATACAAGCCTTAAAAGCTGTAATATTGCTGTTGCCGCCGACGCCACATAAGTAAGAGCTGCCGCACGAAGAACCTTTCTTCCCATACCTACTTCTTCAGTATACAATATTCCATTATCCGAAAGAGTTTCAAGAGCCCTTCTTGACGCGTTAAATTCTACCGGAAGCGTAACTATCTGAAAAAGCACGGCAAGCGAAAAAAGAATTATTCCAAAATCAATAAGCCATGACGCACTTCCGAATATAAGTCCTGCTATAATAAAAAGCCATGATGCCTGCGAGCCGAAGTTAGCTATAGGCACAAGCTTTGACCTTATTGTAAGCGGAGCATAATTCTTACTATGCTGTATGCAGTGTCCGACTTCATGAGCCGCTACCGAAACCGCTGCTACTGATGAGTTGCCGTATACGCTGTCAGAAAGCCTGAGCACCTTCTTTGACGGGTCATAGTGGTCTGTAAGATTGCCGCTTACATGCTCAATCCTTACATCATATATTCCGTTTGCCTTAAGAAGCCTGTCCGCAGTCATAGCGCCTGTCATATGACTTCTTGATTCTACTCTCTGATATTTTGCATAAGTGCTCTTTACTTTTGCAGAAGCAATAAGCGAAAGAACAACACCGATAAGGATGAGCACATATGTCGGGTCAAAATACATTCCATAACGCCCAAACCCATACATACCCGGATAACCGTATAACAATACTGCAATATCTGTCATAATATTGTCTCCTTTCAGTCTAAGCCTAATACTGTTCCCTTATCTATAATAGTACCGTTGATATAATCTGCCGTCTTCATCCTCTTCTTTCCTTCCGGCTGAAGCTCAGTTATCTTAAGACTTCCTTTTTTGCATGAAACTGTTATTCCCGACGGCGCTATATCTGTTATCTCTCCGGGAACACTTCCCGACGTTTCTGAAATAACCTCAGCCTTCCATATCTTAAGAAGCTTTCCATGTATATAAGTATACGCACTCGGCCAAGGATTTAAACCTCGTATAAGCCTTTCAATGCTTTCTGCATCCATTGAAAAGTCTATCAGTCCCCGCTTTTTATCAATCATGCCGGCATAAGTAGATTCTCCTTTTTGCGGAGTAACCTTATAATCTCCCGAGGCAATCTTATCAACTGCTTTAATAATAAGTCTTCCGCCGATATCAGAAAGCTTATCATGCAGGCTTCCGCCCGTATCCTCAGATGTAATTTCTACACTCTCCTGCATTATGATTCCGCCTGTATCAAGACCTTCATCCATCATCATAATAGTTATTCCGGATTCGCAATCTCCGTCAATAACCGCCTGCTGTATCGGCGAAGCTCCCCGTAAACGAGGAAGAAGCGATGCGTGTATATTGATACAACCGTACTTTGGTATATCAAGAATTTCTTTTGATAATAACTGACCGAATGCAGCAACTACAACAAGCTCAGGCTCTTTGCTTCTAAGCCATGCCACACTATCTGCATCTTTTATTCTCACAGGCTGGTATACTTCAAGCCCAAGCCTTAACGCTTCTTCTTTTACAGGAGGAAAAGAAACCTTTCCTTTTCTTCCCTTAGGTCTGTCGGGCTGTGTCACAACACCTGCTATATCGTGCCCGTACTCATATAACGCCGTAAGCGCCGGCACCGAAAAATCAGGAGTTCCCATATATACTATACGCATTATTCTTCCTCCCGGTAAAACTCGTCTACATCATACAGTCTTCCCTTTACCAAATCTACATATATTTTTCCGTCAAGATGGTCTATTTCATGTGCAAATGCACGTGCAAGAAGCCCGTTTCCATTCAGATGTATCGGTTCCATATTTTCGTCAAGCGCTTCTACTTCAACATATTCCGGTCTCGTAACCTCTCCGACCTTATCAGGTACTGAAAGACACCCTTCGGAACCGGTCTGCTCTCCTTCAGCCTTAACTATAACCGGATTAATAAGTATAATAGGATTATCAGCCTCTTCTGTAACATCTATAACAACAATACGTTTAAGTATTCCTACCTGAACGGCTGCAAGTCCTACTCCTCCTGCGTCATACATCGTTTCAAGCATGTCCTCAATAAGAACCTTTGTTTTCTCATTCATTTCTTTAACCGGCTTTGAAACCTTATTAAGGATATCATCACCCATAACACGTATATTTCTGACTGACATTATCAATTCCTCCATTCTTATCATAAATACTAAACTAATGCGTATATTATGTCAAATCACTGCATATCAAACTGCATTATATATTTTAAACCCTGATATTCTTCTTTTGCTTTTTTTATTATTGTATCCCTGATATTTTCAAGCAGCAGTACATCGCCGCTTTTTAAATGCATAAGATACCTATACATATCGTTTGCTTTAGAAACTGGATGAGGCGCAGGTCCTATTCTTACTATATTATCTTTCTGTCCGATTATTTCGTCAGCCGTAAGCTGTGCCATATAAATTACATCATGCGCAAACTCCTGTGACTGTGCCGCTACAAACAGCGTCATAAGCCTAGCTGCAGGCGGATAATGCATAAGATTCCTGTATGCAATTTCCTGTGTATAAAATTGTGTATAATCCTGTGTCCTTGCGCTTTCAATAGCATAATGTTCGGGCTTATAAGTCTGAACTACTACTTCTCCGGGATATTCGCCTCTTCCTGCTCTTCCCGCCGCCTGAACAAGAAGTTCAAACGTCCTTTCCGAGGATGTAAAATCGCTGATATGAAGAGTCATATCAGCCGCAATTATTCCGACAAGTGTTACTAAGGGAAAATCGTGGCCCTTTACTATCATCTGCGTTCCTATGAGTATATCGGCTTTATGATTTTTAAATGCCTCAAGTATACGCATATGTCCTTCCTTACCGGAAGTCGTATCTGAATCCATTCTTAAAACCTTCGCTTCCGGGAACTCTTTCTTAATCATCTCTTCAATTTTCTGAGTTCCTGTCCCAAAACCTCCGATATATGGTGAACCGCACTTAGGACATGCTTTTACAGCCGGTTTTGCATAACCACAGTAATGGCATACAAGCTTGTCTCCTTTTGCGTATCTGTGAATCGTAAGCGACACGTCACAGTGCGGACACTTTATACTTTCACCGCAGCTTCTGCATGAAATAAATCCGGTATATCCACGTCTGTTAATAAAAAGCATTACCTGCTCTTTTTTTTGCAGGCATTGTCCAATCTTGCCATGCAGTAGTCTGCTGAATACAGAATAATTTTTCTGTGCAAATTCCTCCCTCATATCTACTACATCTACATGCGGAAGCACTGCATTTCCTACTCTTTCATTAAGCTCATATTTTATAATCTTATCAGAACCGGCATAATCAGGCGTAGTTCTGTAATATGTCGCGACTGACGGTGTTGCCGAGCCAAGAAGCAGTGTCGCATTATGAAGCCTCACAAGTTCTTCCGCAACTTCCCTTGCATGATATTTAGGAGGCATTTCGCTTTTATAGCTGTTTTCATGTTCCTCATCTATTATTATCAGTCCCAGCCGTTCAAACGGTACAAAAAGAGCCGACCTCGGACCTACTATAATATCTATCTCATTATTTTTTGCCCTTTCATACTGGTCATAACGCTCTCCCTGTGACATCCTTGAATTAAGTATGGATACACGTTCGCCAAATCTTTCGTAAAATCGTTCTACTGTCTGGTAAGTAAGCGCAATTTCAGGAATCAGCATAATAACCTGTCTGCCGTCTGCAATTACAGCCTCAATAACCGACATATACACTTCTGTTTTACCGCTTCCGGTAACTCCGTGCAGAAGATAAACTCCTCCGTTATACTTCTTATATCCTGATATAATACCGCAGGCAGCTTTTCTCTGTCCGTCATTAAGAATAATTTTCTTTTTTTCCTGACCGAATCCCATGACAGGGTTTCTGTAAATCCTGTCTGATTCTGTTCTCACTATTCCCTGCGACGCAAGGCTGTCAATCGTTGAAGCGGATATATTAAGCTCATTTCTTGCTGTGCGGTAATCAATACTGTTCTCTACTATAAGTGCTTTAAGAAGCCTTACCCGTGCCGCCGCATTTTTTTTAGATTCAAGCTCATAAAGTACGGTTTTAGCACGTTCTACATCTGTATTAAGAACAACGTAGCGATGCTGAACCTCCTTTATTTTTTTCTTAACCGGAAGTACCGTTTTTATAGCTTCATTTGTCGCCACACCGTAACGTTTTCTCATCCAGTCCGCAAGATGTAAAAGAATCTGTGACGCGGTAACTGCTTTATCCGAAATACCTGTTATGCATTTTATTTTTGAATCAGGTATCTTAGGTTTTTCTGATATTCCTACCACATAACCCTTTATCTTACGGTTTCCTGCTCCAAATGGTATTATGACCTGACTTCCTATTACTATACGCTCGTCATAACCGTCCGGGATTCTGTACTGGTATGTCCTGTCCAGACTTTCTACAGATATATCAACAATTACGTCTGCATAAAGTTTCTTATGCATATATTCCTCCCGTTTACTTAAGTGCATTTACTATCTCATCCATTTTCATGCCGCGCGAGCCTTTAATAAGAACTACATCGCCCGGATTAAGCCTTGCCTTAAGATATTCTGTAATATCTTCTCTGCTGTCAAATGACATTACTTCAATTCCGTCTCTTTTTCCGGCTGCGTCTGCTATGTGCTTTGCAGCTTCTCCATAAGTAATCAGCACATCTGTGCGTTTTCCGTCTGCATACGCCCCTGAAATGTATTCTCCAAGCTCTGAATGAAGCTCGCCCGAAACCTCACCAAGCTCAAGTATGTCTGCCAGAACTGCAATTCGTTTTCCCCCGCATTTTCTGTCCCAAAGGACATTAAGCGCACTCTTTACGGAATCGGGACTTGAATTATATGTATCGTCAATAATCACAGCGCCGTTAATATCATATGTCTGTCCACGCATCGCCATAGGAGTATACTCTGAAAGCTTCTGCGCCGCTTTATTTATGTCCACTCCGTAGTATGCGGCAATACAAAGCGCTGCACATGCATTATGAACATTATGTATTCCCGGAACCGAAAGATTAACATGCACCGAAGCTTTATTATCCATATTTACATCAAATGAAGTTTTTTCCCCGTCGTTTTGAATTTTATATGCACATACATTACAATTATCTGCGCTGCCATAAAAAATAATCCTGTCTGTTCCTGAAATTTCCGGCGAATCAACCGTTACATTTTTAAGCATATCGTCGTTTCCGCACAGATATAAAATCCCCTGATTCTCAAATCCGTGAGTTATACAAAGTTTCTCTTTACGTATATTGTCACGGCTTCCGAGATTTGCTATATGAGATACTCCGATATTAGTTACAACGGCAGTCTCCGGCACCGCAATATGCGTGAGCCTGTCCATTTCCCCTTTTTCGCTTATACCCATCTCTATGACGGCAATTTCAGTATCCTTATCTATCTCAAACATCATTAGCGCAACCCCAAGCTGGCTGTTTTTGTTTCCGATTGTCTTAACAACATTTTTTCCGGCAGACAAGGCGCAGGCTATCATCTCTTTTGTAGTCGTCTTCCCGACGCTTCCGCTCACTCCTATTACCGGAATCTCATACCTTTTACGGTACCACGCGGCAACAGCCTGAAACGCCTTTAACGTATCTGACACCTTTATAAAATAACATTCATCCGGTATGTCCTGACAATCCATATCTTCCGAAATAAGCACGCACACCGCACCTTGCGCAACAGCCTGCGGAATATACTTATGTCCGTCTGTACGCTCACCCTTTACACATATGAACAGCGTACCTTTGGCAACTTCTTTTGAGTTAGATGTTACATTATCAACATATACCTCACCCGCTCTTTTTTCATTTCCTGAATATATCTCACCATGCGCTGCATTACATATGTCTCTTACACTTATTTTATCCATTATATCCTCCGTATAAATAGTTATTAACTATATCAGAATCCTTCATATAATGCCTGATACCCATTATTTCCTGATAGGTTTCATGCCCTTTGCCTGCGACTATTACAACGTCTCCTGCTTCGGCACACGACAAAGCATATCTTACAGCTTTTTCTCTATCCTGTATCATAACATATCTTTCATCATTTTCCCTGTCTTCTTTAAAAACGTTAAGCATTCCCTGCTTAATATCATTCATTATATCATCCGGCTTTTCATATCTGGGATTATCAGAAGTTATAACTGTAAAATCAGACAACTCTGCCGAAACCTCACCCATCTTATACCGTCTTTCACGCGAACGGTTTCCTCCGCATCCAAATACGGTTATAAGCTTTCCCCGCACATATTGTCTCATCGCCATAAGAAGCTCCCTCAGACTAAGCTCATTATGCGCATAATCAATTATAACCATAAATCCTTTGTCAGAAGAAATAACCTCAAGCCGTCCGCGAACGTTAATATCGCACAGAGCATCACTCATAAGTTTAAGCCTGTCTTTTGCGTCACGTTCACGCAGTATTATATCACATACCGTTACAGCTGCCAAAGAATTATATACCGAAAAAATACCCGGAAGCGGAAGTACAAACATATGCTCATAATCCATTCCCTCTTTATCATTTAAATGCGCCGAAAACATTATTCCCGGTTCACCGTCTGATAAAGAAATGTTAATATGGTCTGCATATGTGAAAATCTTAGAATACTCTCCTATATCATTTTCTTTTCCCACACCGTAAAGAGAAATACTCTTAATTCCGCTATCATTAATTATCCTTTCTGTATTTTTGTCATCTTTATTAAATATACCATGACGGCACATACTAAACAACCTTGTTTTACATGCGCGGTATTCCTCCATATCCGCATGCTCGCAGGCTCCTATATGGTCTCTCGACAGATTGGTAAATATAGCATAATCAAATACAATTCCGCTTACACGCTCCATTTTAAGCCCCTGTGACGAAACCTCCATAACAACGGCTTTTACACCGTTTTGCTTCATATCCGAAAGCGTCTCCCAAAGTGTAAGAGGTTCCGGTGTAGTATTGCCGTTAGTCTTTGTTATACCGTTATATTTTATCTCTATGCTTCCAATAAGACCTGTATTAATACCTGCACTGTTAAGTATTTTTTCAATCATATATGTTGTTGTAGTTTTTCCTTTAGTGCCTGTAACCCCAATCATTATCATGCTGTTGGCAGGTTTTTTGTAAAATGCGGCTGCCATATACGCTAAAGCCTCTCTGGTACTTTTTACCTTAATTACAGTAACTCCTTTTGTTACTTTTATATCCTTTTCACATACAACTGCCGATGCTCCTTTATATACCGCCTGTTCTGCCATTGTATGCGAATCGTTATGCGTACCTTCTATACATACAAATACCGAGCCGTATATCATATCTCTCGTGTCAATACATATAGCCTTAACGTCCGTATTCTCTGCGTCTCCCTGCACAGTCACATATCTTATTCCGCAAAGAAGCTGTTTTAAATTCATCTGCCGTTACACCTCCGTTTCTTTATATTCACCTGTAAAAACTTCATGCGCATCACCGTACAGATACACAATATCGTCTACGGTATCATAATTTACATGCACAGTACCGCCGGGCATAATAATATCTGCTTCATTTTTGCATCTGCCCGTTACGTAACCTGCAAACAACGCGGCGCATGCTCCGGTTCCGCACGCAAGCGTTATTCCGCTTCCTCTCTCCCACACTCTCATTTTCAATTGTTCATCATTAAGCACCTGCACGAACATAACATTAGTCCTGTCAGGAAACATGCTGTCATTTTCTATATTTTTTCCTTCTTCGCACAATGATATTTTATCCACATCCTCTGCAAATATTACTGTATGAGGATTGCCCATGCTTACACATGTTATAAGATACTCTCTGCCTCCTATTCGGACTTTTTTATCTATAATTCTTTTTTCATCAGTACGCACCGGAATTTTATCTGTCTTAAGCTCAGGTTTTCCCATATCAACTTTTACACTTTCTACCTTTTCGCCGCAAAAATGCAGCCATACTGTTTTTATTCCAGAATCCGTCTCAATCCGCATTACTCTTTTAATACTTAATTTTCTCTCAAATGCGTATTTCGCCAAAAGCCTTATACCGTTGCCGCACATTTTCCCTCTTGAGCCATCCGAATTATACATATACATTCTTATATCAGCACAATCTGACTCTCCGGCTATTATAAGTCCGTCCGAGCCTATACCGTTTTTTCTGTCGCTCATTTTCCTTGAAAGTTCTTCGTAATCATACCCCCGTATATCTTTTTCATTTACCAGTATGTAATCGTTTCCACACCCATGCATTTTTGCAAACTGCATAAAAATCCCCCGCATATACTTTGACTTTTAAGTATATGCGGGGGTGTGGTTAAAAATGCATAGTATTAAATTATATTGTAATACTTTTTTGCCCATGCTATAATATTTACGTTGTCGAATCCCACCGACACGGGAGGAAGGTGGACGCATGACAATACTCATCTCATTCCTTGTATCCGTAGAAGCCGGTATAGTTAGCTACTATATCTGCAAATGGCTAGGCGGGCACAATAACGACAACGACTAGCATAACGGAGGCTCTACCGTACAAAAAGAGCAGAAAGCCCCAGAGGCGTCATCTCTGGGGCTTTCACTTTGTGTCGCATGACACTTATCTCATTCCTTAGCTAATATTAATATAACATATTTTTTCAACTAAATCAAGTATCTCACTTTAAGCAATGATTTATTCATAACTTAAAAAAATATATCCTTTACTTCACGCCATCACATCTGACATATCATACAGCCCCGGAGTCCTGCCTGCAAGATATTTGGCGGCTGCTATAGCGCCTTTTGCAAATATTGCTTTTGAGTGGGCTGAATGTGATATCGTAATAACTTCATCAGTTCCGGCAAATATCACATCATGTTCTCCGACTATATTGCCGCCTCTGATAGCTGATATTCCAAGCTCCTTCTTACCACGCTTTTTTCTTACCTGACTTCTGTCATATACGTATTCGTACATGCCATTCATCTCTTCATTCATAGCGTCTGCAAGCGCAATTGCTGTTCCGCTTGGCGCATCAAGTTTCTGATTGTGATGCTTTTCAACAATCTCAACATCAAAGCCCTCCGGTGCAAAACGGCTTACAGCTTCCTTAAGAAGCTTTAATATTACGTTAATACCTATTGACATATTAGCGGAACGTAAAACCGCAACGTGCTTTGAAGCCGCCTCCACCTTGTCAAGCTGTTCTTCCGAAAGCCCGGTAGTACATAACACTACAGGCGTCTTACTTGCTACGGCATAATCAAGCAGTCCGTCTACCGCCTGTGCATTTGAAAAATCTATAATTACATCTACATCAATATTACAATCGTTTAATGATGAAAATACAGGATAATCGTTAGCAATGCCATCATATGCATCCACACCGGCTGCTATCGTAACATTATCATCTTCAGCCGCAAGATGTGTTATAACCTGACCCATCTTACCATTGCATCCGTGCATTAATATATTAATCATTTTATCCTCCTAGCGTACCTAGTTCTTAATGTGTGCGTATTATGCCAGTTTAATACCTGCTGCCTGCATTTCCTTTGCAAGTACAGCCGCATTAGCCTCTTCCATCTCTGTAAGCGGAAGTCTTAAAGGCCCTACATCAAGTCCCATAAGGTTCATAGCCTTCTTAACCGGTATAGGATTAACTTCTGAGAATAATGCATGTATAAGCGGCAGATACTTAAGCTGAAGCTCACAGCTTTCCTTAACATTACCTGAAAGATACTTTGCTGCTATATCATGCGTTTCCTTAGGAAGAATATTAGACAATACCGATATAACTCCTTTGCCCCCAAGAGACATTATAGGCACTATCTGGTCATCATTTCCTGAGTACATGTCAAGGTCTCCCTGTGAATAATACATAATGTCTGCAGCCTGAGATATATCTCCGTTTGCTTCCTTAACGGCTACTATATTATCAGCTTCCTTTGCAAGGTCTGCTAAAGTTTTAGCATTAATATTCACACCGGTTCTTCCCTTGATATTATACAGTATAATCGGTATAGATACAGATTTTGCAACTGAAAGGAAATGTTTCTTAAGACCGTTCTGCGTTGCCTTATTATAATAAGGTGAAACAACCAGCAAAGCGTCAGCGCCTCTTTTATATGCTTCAGTTGATAAATATACCGCTGTATCCGTACAGTTAGAACCTGTTCCTGCAATTACAGGAATACGCTTCTTAGTAAAATCAACAACTGCCTTAATACATTCAAGATGTTCCTCATGAGTAAGTGTAGATGCTTCGCCTGTAGTACCGCATACGATAATGGCGTCTGTTCCGCCGTTGACCTGCATCTCAACTATCTCCTCAAGCTTCTCGTAATTAACCTCCCCATTGTCCTTCATTGGTGTTACAAGAGCAACACCTGCTCCTTCAAATACAGACATGATTAATCCTCCTTTTTCTTTATGTACCTGTAAGTTACTATCTAATATAAAACAGTAAACAGCCGGCACAAAGTGCCGACTGTCTGCATGAATGAATTTCAAAATTTCAGATAGCACTCCACCAATAATGATGACAGTCATACAGCTCTTAACTGTATGCCCAGACAGAAAAGCAACAGGACTTTTCCTCTTCGGCGAAATTCCCTTTTGTCATCCATCATCTGCACCTGACTGCATCAAAATGATTACTGATAAATTTCGCGCCTCTATCAAACCTTTATAGTTTTATGTTAATGACTATACTAACACCGGGCACAGGGTATGTCAATACTTATTTTTCAGAGTTGTCTTTAACAAGCCTTATCTCTGATACAACATCTATATGCTGCAAAAGCTCTTTTGGAATATACTTACCTGTCATTACAAGGCTGGTATCATAATTTCCTGAGTGTTCAATAAGTCTGTACAAATCCTGAATACTTATCATTCCCAAATCAAGAAGCCCTAATACTTCATCAAGAACCAGAAGCTCACATTCACCTGTCTCCGCCACTTTATTGGCAAAATGAAATCCATTTAAAATGTTTTGCTTTTCTTCCTCTTTCTTTTCCAGCGAAAGAGCTGCATAACATTCTTCTTCTTTTTCAAAACAGAAAATCTTCATTTCAGGTTCAAGACGTTTCAGGCATTCATATTCACCAAAACCTTTTCCTTTAAGAAAACTGATGAATATAACACGTTTCCCGTGACTCAGCGCCTGAATACACTTTCCTACAGCCGCTGATGATTTGCCAAGCCCCTCACCATATATAACCTGTATAATACGACCGTCCATTATATCCCCCTGATATCATAGAAGTAATGACATTCTACCATATCCTGTATAAAAATGCAATGATACCCAACAGTGTTACTATTCGCGGCTTAAGTTTTTAGACAAAGTCTCGTCATGCTTGCATGAATGAGGCTTTGCCTAAAACACTTAAGAGCCTGCGAAGCAGGAACCGCCCCCACATGAGCACTCTTAGTGCACAGCACGGAACTGGAGCCTGTCAAGGCGACGAGTGCGAATTGGACGTGGCGGTTCCGTGAATAGTAACTATGCGTAGCACGAAGTGCGGGATTGCGAATGGCGCGCGCTGAACTGTTACCGCCTACCGGGTGCGCGAATCATGCTTGCATGAGCGAACCTGTAATACCGGTTATGAGCTAAACTGTGAATAGCTATTAATTACCCTTCAGTAGCTTCTTCCACAACATACTCAAGCTTGCTTACCGATACCTCATAGGCAATTCTCTTTTCTATCTCATCCTCAGATATTTTTTTCTGATACTCTCTGCTTTGTATGCGTCCCCATATCTGTACATGGCCGCCTACATTAAATGATTCGGCATACCTTGCATTGCGTCCCCAGCAAATACACGGTATATAATCTGATTTGCCATACGGACGGTTTACAGCCAAAAGCACATCTGCAATTTCCCTTCCCAACGGCGTTTTTCTGTAAACAGGCGGTTTGCATATAAAACCGTCAAGGAATATCTGATTAGGCTTATTAACTGCATAATCTTCTTCATTCTGACTGTCTGATATAGTTAACTCACGAACAAATACAGATAAAACAAGCCTGTTCTTTGTTTCCTCGTGACGATTATATGAACGGAACTGACCCGAGGCATACATATAACATCCTCTGTAATCCTTACTGGTATCTATCAGTCTCTCAGAAATCATAAGCGGAATAATATCATACGCATCGCTTAATCTCGGAACTGAAAGCTCCAGTATGTAAAAACCTTCACCATAAACCTCATGGCTAAACACAAATTCACTAACAACTTCACCTGAAATAATTACCTGATTATTGGTAAAAACCTTATCTGGCATAATTTTTCTCCCTTCTTATCATTTAAATACGCATATTAAATAATTCTTTTTGTTTCATATGGTATTATATTCCATAAGCAGAGATTTGTAAACCATATTTTGGTAAATTTTTCATATTTTTCCAGATTACTCTTCACGGATTAGCTGTAATTACATTTCTTTTATCATTTCAAGTATTAATTTAACTGAATTTGCTATCGCCTTTTTTTCAAATTCAGGATAATCCATATGAGCGGAGTCATCCGCCTTATCTGATATTGCTCTTATAATAAGAAACGGAATACTATTCAAATATGCCGCCTGCGCTATCGCTGCACCTTCCATTTCGGTACAGAGACCTCCGAATTTTCCTGCAATCCGCTCCTTAACAGCCTGGTCGGCAATAAACTGGTCTCCGCTTACAACTCTGCCGCAGAAAGTATTGATATCACCGCACACTTTTTTGCAGCATTCCTTTGCAATTTGGACAAGCCTTTCATCAGCCTTAAAAGCAAGCGTATTCATTCTTGGTATCTGACCCGGTTCATATCCAAAAGCCACTGCATCCATATCATGCTGCAGCGCATCTTCTGAAAGCACAATATCTCCTATGTCAATCCGCGCATCAAGAGAACCTGCTATTCCTGTATTAATAACCGCATCGACATTGAATACATCAGCCAGTATCTGAGTACATATACCGGCATTTACCTTCCCTATACCGGACTTAACGACAACTACTTTCTTTCCATATAAATGTCCCGATACAAATTCCATAGATGCTTTATTAATAATGCTTACGTTATCCATTTTTTCTTTTATACGGACAACTTCCTCATCCATAGCTCCGATAATTCCTATCATATTAATTGCCCTCATACTTAATTACAGAATCAACATCATAACCTTTAAGTTTTTCTCTTCCGTTAAGACCTGCAAGTTCCATAAGGAATATAACTTTAACTACTTCTCCGCCAAGACTTTCAATCATTCCGATTATAGCCTCAATTGTTCCTCCGGTTGCGATAAGGTCGTCCACAATAACTACCTTCTGTCCCGGCTTAATTGAATCCTTATGCATCTCAACAACTGCTTTTCCATACTCCAAATCATACTCTGCTTCTATAGTCTCGCATGGCAGCTTACCTTTTTTTCTTACCATGACAAATCCTTTATTGGTTTCATAAGCCACCGGCATACCGAATACAAATCCTCTGGATTCGGGTCCGACTACTACGTCAAAATCAACATCCTTTAACATATCAAGCATACTGTCAATTGCAAGCTTTAATCCGTTCGCATCCTGCAATACACTCGTAATATCCCTGAAAATAATTCCTTCCTCTGGAAAATCAGGAATACTTCTTACATAATCCTGTACTTTGCTCATAGCTATACCTCCTGCGTATTTATCTTATGAAATACTTATTTGTTCATTATACTACATTTATTTTAAAAAGTTAAGATAATTGTCAGAAACGTACGTGGCGTATTATATAATTTCTATGAAAAACCAAAAAACCTGTCCTGCATAAAATTCATATAATACGCCACGTACTTTTTAAAATATAACTTTAACCTGATCTTATTTTGACATTGACTCTTCCTGCTTCTTAATCATCTGACGAACCATCTCGCCGCCTACTGAACCATTCTGATAAGAAGTAAGGTCACCGTTATAACCATTCTTTAAAGGTACTCCAAGCTCAGAAGCTACTTCCATCTTGAAACGGTCCATAGCATCCTTTGCCTCAGGTACTTCCATGTTGTTTGAAGAAGAATTGGAATTCTGTGACATTGTTTTCACCTCCGTGATAATTGCTATTTATATGAAGATAAGGAAGTATATTGCTTCCGTATCCTGATAGATAGTATTGCCATATGACATTCAAATATGTATCCTGTTATCTGGTAATATATGGCTTAGGTTATTCATATATTTAAACAAAAAATACATTTAAATTATGGCTGATTTTTTAAAACAGATTAATGCTTTTTTATGGAGCGGCCCTCTTCTTGTACTGCTTCTTGGCACACATATAATACTCACCGTAAGATGCGGATTTATACAAAAAAAACTTGGAAAAGGCATACGGCTTTCTCTTTCAGAAGGAAACGGTCCAAAGGTTCTGTTCACCACGCTTGCCGCAACACTTGGAACAGGCAATATAATCGGCGTCTCCACAGCGATTGCACTCGGCGGTCCCGGTGCTCTTTTCTGGTGTATGCTTACAGGCTTATTCGGTATGGCTACAACTTATTATGAATGTTATCTCGGAAGATTATATAAAACGGAACAAGGCGGCGGGCCTATGTATGTTTTAAGAGATGCGCTGAATGCGCCGCGTCTTGGAAAATTGTATGCATTATCAATGCTTTTGGTATGCTTTGGAACAGGCTGCCTTACTCAGTCCAATGCAGTTTCAGTTTCATTTTCGCAGACATTTCACATTCCGGGAATGGCCTGCGGATGGGTAATTGCAATACTATGCGGCCTTGTTATTGCAGGAGGCAAAGACTCCATATCAAAAGTATGTACAAAAATAGTCCCGGTAATGTGTATTCTTTTTCTTGCAGGCTGCATTTACATTCTTTTTCGCAATTATGAATATATCATACCGGGTATTAAGCTTATTATAAATGATGCATTTTCTTTTAAGGCAGTATCGGGCGGAATAGCCGGAGGAGGATTCCTTGCATGTTCAAGATACGGAATTGCACGGGGACTTTTTACAAACGAAGCCGGACTTGGTTCTGCCGCCGTATTCGCAGGGGGCGGAGACCTTACCCCAAAAGAACAGGCTCTTGTATCAATGACCGCGACCTTTTGGGACACTATAGTAATATGTTCCGTTACCGGGCTTGTTATTATCAGCAGCTATCTGTCTGACCCGGCATCCATATCAGGCTACGGTGCGGGAGAATATGCTATTGCCGCATTCGGGCAGGTACCGTACGTCGGAAAACCTTTTCTTACATTTGCCATAGCGGGATTTGCAATAGCTACGATTGTAGGATGGTTTTATCCCGGCGAACAGTCAGTACAATTTTTATTCGGAAAAAATGAGAAAAAAATCCTTCCGATAGTAAAGACCATCTACATAGTGATGGTCTTTCTGGGCGGCATATTCCCACTTGAACCGATATGGGAAACAGCCGATTTCTTTAATATATTTTTAATACTGCCTAATGTCTATGCACTTATAAAGATGTCAACGCATTATTCTGAGAACTGATTGAGCAGTGATTCAAACACCTTCATAGCCTCATTTACAGGTTCAGGCGTAAGCATATCAACGCCGCAGAGCTTAAGGAGGTCTATAGGGTCTAATGAGCCTCCGCTCTTTAAAAATGTTCGATAACCTAAAAGAACATCTTCATTTCCCGATAGAATAGCGCTTGATATACTGACTGCAGCTGCAAATCCCGTTGCATACTGATACACATAAAACGGTGTATAAAAATGAGGTATTCTCGCCCATTCCAAAGCTATCTCATCATCAATAACCGCATCTTCACCAAAATAAAACGCATTAAGCTCTTTATATATTCCACACAAAACATCCGCTGTAAGCGTCTGTCCGGCAGCGCATTTTTCATGCGTAATCTTTTCAAACTCAGCAAACATAGTCTGTCTGAAAAATGTTGTCCTGAATTGCTCAAGAAAATAATTTATCAAATATTTTTTCTCATTTTCAGACTTGCTGTTCTTAATAAGGTAATTAACCAAAAGAGCCTCATTACACGTAGAAGCAACTTCGGCTACAAATATTTTATATCCTGCATATATATACGGCTGATTAGCGTCGGAATAATAAGTATGAAGCGCATGGCCCATCTCGTGTGCAAGAGTAAATACACTGTTAAGGTCATTCTGATGGTTTAAAAGTACATACGGATGTGTTCCGTAAGCTCCCCATGAATATGCCCCTGTACGCTTTCCTTCATTTTCATACACATCAATCCAGCCGCCCGAAAGTCCGCCTTTAAGCTCATTTATATAATCTTCTCCAAGCGGTGCAAGACCTTTTATAACTATTTGCTTTGCCTCTTCATAATCTATATTCATATTGACGTCCGAAACCATAGGAACGTAAAGGTCATACATATGAAGCTCAGATACATCCATCACCTTTTTGCGTAAAGAAATATATCTGTGCAGAAGACCGATATTTTCATGGGTAGCATCTATCAGGCTGTTATACACCCGTACAGGTATATTGGCGTCCGAAAGACTGTACTGCATCCCACTGTCATATTTACGGACTTTTGCATAAAAATTATGCTGCTTTAAATTACCGCGATAAGCAGCCGCAAGAGTATTACGGTAATTACCGTATTTCTCATAAAGCTTCTTGAAAGCATTCTCTCTAAGCGTTCTGTCTTTACTTCTCAGATACGCCGTATATTTTCCGTGCGTAAGCTGATGACTTTCACCATTTTTATCAGTAATATCATCAAATCTGATATCAGCATTATTAAACATTGCAAATATATCTGACGGCGTCTCCGACAAATCATTTACTCCTGCGAGAAGCTCTTCCTTATCTGCGTCTAATATATGCTCTTCTTTTCTGAATATCAGCTCAAAATATCTCTTATATAAAGGAAGCCCGTTTGGATTATTATCAGCCTCTGTGTATTCAGTAATCTTTTTTCTACCAATTTTCATAATCGCAGGCGTTACAGGAGCGCTCTGCATCTGATATTTCACCATAAGGTTCTGAGCTCTTCCCGCCATATCCTGATATTTGCTCTCTCCCATATCCTCATGCGATTTCTGATTGGCATATACATATATTTTTTCAAGCTTCTTTGATATCTCCGTATCATATTCAAGAAGCGAAAGAAGCTTCTTTGGACTTTCATCCATAACTTCAATATAAGCGGGCATTCCGTTTATAAGGGACTCCGCTTCTTTTACATCATCTTCCCAAAGACCGTCGTTTTCATACATATCCTTCATATTCCACATGTATTTTTCGTCGGCTTCGGAACGCTTAACAACTTTACTCATATTATTCTCCTTAAAAACAGCCCTTGCTGCTTTATTATTTATAGACAATCTTTTCAAGAATACTATCTGCCGCTTCCTCTCCGAGTATACATGTAATAATTGCGGCAGAAAATTCTATAGCGGTTCCAAGCCCCCTGCTTGTAATTATATTACCGTCAACAACAACCGGCTTGCATTCATAATGCGCGGAAAGAAGCTTATCTTCAAATCCCGGAAAACACGTAGCCTTTTTACCTTCAAGAAGTCCGTTCACGCCAAGTATTGAAGGCGCTGCACATATTGCTGCAAGATATTTACCATTCCGTGCAAATTCATGCAGCCATTCCGAAAGCTTCTCGCAATCCATAAGCTTATTAGTTCCCGGCATACCTCCCGGAAGTACAATCATGCATGCGTCGTCTATGGATACACTGCTTATTCCTGTATCGACACCGACTTTAATATTATGTGAACCTGTAATATAAGGCTCGTCAGATATGGATACTGTCTCCACCGAAATGCCTGCACGCCTCAAAAGGTCTACAACTGTAAGCGCCTCAATTTCTTCAGTTCCGTCTGCCATAAAAACAAGTACCTTACTCATTATATCCATCTCCTATCATTTATTTTTATTCCCTCTCTTCCAAATCCATATTAAGCGGTTCCAAATAATGCACAAACACACCATTATACGGCGATATCTGAAAGCGTGGCTCGAGTTCGTCAAACGTAAAGCTTTTCGGTCCGCCGGCTTCCGCCCTTTTTACAAATTCCATCATCTTTTTGTATGTGAGATAATAAAATATGTCGGTTTTGGCAAAATATATTATTATAAATGCAACTCCGTCCTGTTCTTCATACTGCCGCATAAATTCTATCTGATGTTCATGTATGTTCCTCATAGTAAATGTGTCTGTCGCACACTCCTTGGCATCAAAACAGATGGGAACACCCTGAACTACGCCTATGTAATCGACCGTGGAATCCTTTTCAAAGTATGCCAGCGTTATCTGACTGCTGTCCTTGTCAATCTTTATTGGTGTTATAGGGGTGGGTATCTTCTGAACCAGTGCGAGATTTTTCTGTCTGTAGTATTCGTTTGTATGGTTTATCATATCCTCAAGGGTAGATCCCCTAAGTCCGCGGGAATTCCATGTTGCCATCTACTCAAATAAATCCTTTTCTATTTTCTTATACATGTCAGGCTTAAACGCAGAAAAAATTTTACCGGTTAGGTAATCAAGGCCACCCGTAACATTTGTAAATTTAACCTCACCGCAGTGCAGCAATTGATTTCTAAGTTTGTATGTCTGTCTGAAGTATATATTCGTCTCTCTGTCCCCATACTTCTGATCTCCGACGATCGGATAACCCATATGAGAAAGCTGCGCCCTGATCTGATGAGTTTTTCCTGTTATCAGCTTAACCTTCACCTCGGTATATTTTCCATTAGATCTTACCGGTTCGAATATCGTATGGATTTTTTCAAATTCATTCTTTCCAGAATCCTGCTTTATCTCGTCCACACCGTCTCTCACGATAACTGTATTCTTTTTCTCGTCCTTTACAAGATATGCCGTAACGTCCTGAACCGACTTTATGTGTCCCTTTACAATGGTGTAATAATATTTGTCTATATTTCTCTCCCTTATTATCCTGGATAATTCCTGGTTTCCCATAAGGGATACTCCACATAGAACAAGACCGGATGTATTTCTATCCAGTCTGTTGCATATCGACGGCTTATATGTTCTAAGCTGCTCTGAAGTTATATATCCATTGTCCAGAAGATAATCTAACACACTTTCATTTATCGAATAATCGTCTTTGGAGGCTTTCTGCGACAATACGCCAACCGGTTTGTTGACTATAAGGACATTGTGATCATGATATATTATCTCCGGTTTGAACTTCTTCTGTGATCCAGAAGCCGCAGTCTGTATATTATCATCCCTAAATGAATCTATCGTGTCATCCGCAAGATAAAGCTGTATCACATCCCCGACATACACTATCTCATTTCCAACCGCTTTGCCACCATTTAATTTTATGTTTTTCTTTCTTATCATCCTGTACACGAAACTAGACGGAGCCTTGTTCAGATATTTCATCACAAGTTTATTCAGTCTCTGTCCTGCCTCGTTTTTTGATATTACTATCTCTCTCATTTTTATATTCCCAGTTCAAATAATCTCTCTCTCATTCTCTCGTCGGCACCGATGAATTCCTCTGCTGGAGCCTTTATTTTGCCTGCCTTGGATATAAAGCTGTCTATGTCCGTTGCTACTATAACTACATACTGCTTCTTCTGATCAGCAAATGCCTCAGTTATTATCTTTTTCAGGGAAGCTTCATCTTTTATCTTCTTTCCAAAGTCACCATTGTAATAAAATAGCATCCTGCCATCCCTGATCACGGCAGCAGGAAAATAAACTATTCCCTCATATCTGCTGACAGAAACATCATACACAACGGATGGATCCTCAAAGTAAGATAACTTCTTAAGTTTTGAGTACTCTTCATCTGAGAGTTCCCTGAATCCGGCGCACATTATGTAAGCCACAAGCTGCTTTGCAAGTGGCAGTGCCACCAATATCGGTATAACTATAAATATTGATTTTCTGGTGTCGAACATCACCACCGTAAAAAACACTCCGGCGATAACGAACAGTCCCAGCACAATGATACTTATAAGAACATTCCTCTTGTGTCTGTTCATATATCCGTGTTGTCCTTTTTCCATATCATCCTCCAGTTAATTGATAGTAGTAATCTTTTATCTTTATTTCATAAATCTGATCAGAATACTGTGTGGCAGGTATTTGCTCACAAGTCTGAAGGCTTTCATAAGAGGTGAGTAGACAGACATTTCACTCATATAATAAGAATCAAACAATGCCTTCTTAACGACCTTCTTAGGATTGGCTCTGAGAACCATCTTGTATGGCTTTGACTTCGTATACTTCTGTGCCACATCAAAGAATTCTGTCTTTACCGGGCCTGGGCAGACAGCTGTCACGCTAATTCCCCTGCCTTCAAGCTCTCTGTTTAACGCTCTTGAAAAGCTGAGCACCATTGACTTTGATGCTGCATATATTGCAAATGATGGCTGTGGCAGGAATGCCGCAGACGATGCAAGGTTAATTATGTTGGACGGACCTGACATGTATGGCAAGGATATATGTGTTATCTCAGCAAGAGCTCTGCAGTTGAGATCAAGCATTCCACTTACATCATCCACTGTCATATCCTCAAAATGTCCGGCTATGCCGTATCCTGCTGCATTCACAAGAACTCTTATGGATGGATCCTGTCTCTCCAGAAGATTTCTGTAGAATTTTATATCAGATTCCTTTGTGAGATCAAGCGACAATATCCTCACAAGTTTTCCGCTTACTGCATTTATCTCAGCCTTGACCTCTGCAAGCCTGTCCTTTCTTCTCGCAATCAGCCATATCTCATCTATAGTTTTGTATTTCTGTGCTATCTGAATAGCAAATTCTCTTCCAATTCCCGAAGATGCACCAGTTACTATTGCTACTTTTTTCACGACATCATCCTCCATCCAGATAAATATTTGTTCTTCAATACGCCTCTGTTATTCTTTGCCCAGCCAAGTGGATAGCCATCCACACAGACAAGAACATATCCATTTTTTAGCTCCATACCCGATTCTACACTGTCAGCAGATTCTGTATCTAGCTCTATTGTCTCTCCCTTTAAATATTTGATGACACGTATGTCATCAGCCTGCAGATCAACCACGTTGTCAAACTGATTTTTCTTCAGATACATTGCAAGC